>UEXN01003529.1_pt1 | contig 10137 bp, 23 predicted proteins | sample 1796711 | NCBI WGS metagenome assembly UEXN01 (sample SAMEA4772470, study PRJEB27181) | metagenome | reverse complement strand
AAGCATTTTCACACTACTGTGCAAAGGTTGATCAATATCCTGATCTTATTCCAGTTGTTTCAACTTCTTACAGATCAGTCAACGCAATAGCTAAACTTTTTGCTGAAGTTAGTGACGAGTTTAGAAATATTTTTAATGACATGAACAGACTTGTCGAAATTGACAAAGAGCTAAAAGCTAGAATTGACAGAGAGACTGAGTCAATAAATGGCAAGTTTTACTACGGTCAACACGATCATCTTATCAATTAATTTACAGGGGAGGGCAACCTCCCCATCATTTGGAGAAGTTATGAACACAAATATCAAAATTACATTAACAGACGAGCAACGTGATCACATCAAAAATCTTATCGATGGCAAGATTACTCGTAAGATGGCAACAAGGCAAGATGTTTCTAGCCTAGTTCAAATGTTTGTAGACAACCTTGTTGAGTCGAAATTGTCTGATCCTCAAGAGATTGTGCAAGAAACGATTGACAACCTTAGTGGCTACAAATTCTACGTTAAAGGCGAAGAAGTAGAATCTAAGGAATGGGTTAAGTTTTCATGTGACGATTGTGGTTGCATGGTGTCAGTTGCTGACAACAAACTTAAAAATCTTCCTGAAGATCAAACTGGTCTTGGTCACTTTTGGCAAGACACTTTACCACGTTCATTTAGTTGGGGAGCGTAGTTATGAATATTACAAAACTTTTAAAAATTGAAAATGAAACTGACATGATGCTTTTAGCTGATTTTCAATATTGGTCTGATGGTGTTTGGTTTAACACAGGCAAATACCCAACTAAGAAAGATTTTAATTGGTTCAAGAGTCAAACTTTAGCGCAACGCTATATATTAATTAATGGGGAGCGTAATCATGGGTAGTCTTGAAAGATATTACGATCAAAAAATTGAAGAAGAAGAAATGATGCAAGATGAAGATGATTTTTTCTTTGGTGACGATGAGATTTGTGTTGGTAGAGTTTACTATCAAGGTGGCTATGAAGAATGGCGAGTAGTCCAACTTGGACAGACTGATGGTCAAGATGGTGTAGTAAGGTTTTTTGTTACTATGATCAGACTACATGACTCTCAACTAAGAACGATCCTACAATCAACTTTTAGAAAAAAATGGAAATTGTATCAAACTTAATGTTTCATATTTGATATAATATTACTAAATCAGAAACAATTTATAACTTAACTTGGAGACAAAATGGAAACTAAAGAAGATTTTTTAAGAGGCGATAAATGGGAATCACGCTTTGAAGCTAATAAACTAGATGCAATGGATGCATGTATGACTGAGGCTGACAACATTGTTATGGAGGTCGAGCATATAGTTGGTGATCTTGATCAAAGACTTGATGTACAAAATACTCGTATCTTAGCTAAAGCTATTGATCAATTAGAAGAGCTTATCGAATACAGGTACTTTGATCCTCATGATGATGAACCATATGACTATCAGTTTAAAAAACAAATTGTAGAAATATGTCAAGAGCGTTTATCTTTTGAACTTATTTTAAAAGGAGACAGAAATGGCTGATATTAATGGTGTTGAATTGTCATACGCTACTAAAGATGAGTATGACTTTGAAGGTGGTGAATACGATGATGGTGAAGTACAGACTGCTATGGAAGAAGATTATGAACATCCAGCATATGATGAGTACAAAGAACAACGTGCTGGGTTTGATGCATTTACTAATAAGGAGAGCAACATGCATGGCAAATGGACTAAAGAAAACTTTGAGGAATTTCATAGAAATAATCCTGAGATTTATAACCTGTTTGTTAAGTTTACAAACATGGCTACACAAAGAAAAAAATACTATTCTGCAAAAGCTATATTTCACAGGATCAGATGGGAAAGTATGATTTCAGGTGAGGGCGATTATAAAATTGATGATGGGTGGATTTCACATTACGCTAGAAAGTTTATGGATGACTTTCCACAACACTCAGGTTTCTTTCAAACAAGAGACAGACAAAATTCTTACCACTCATGAATAATCATTTTACAGATGTTATCACGGAGCTTAAACGAGTCCGTGATGCATATTACGATTCAATCTTTGAAGACTGCGATGAATCTATTATCGTAGCATTAAAAAATAAGATGGATCATTTACAGAGCTTGGCTAATAATGGGCAAGAATTTATAGTTAACTTTTAAGGAGAAGTATATGGCAGATATGAAAACAATTAATTATCACGGTAAGTCTTACGCTGAAGTAGGTGAAAGAGTTAAGGCTTTTAGAGAACGCTACGGTGACACAGGTCAAATATTAAGTGAGATAGTGCAAAACGATGCCGAGAAAGTTGTCATGAAATCACATTGCATAGTTGATGGTGTAATCTTAGGTACTGGCTTTGCGGAAGAAATTCGTGGTAGCACTCAGGTCAATAAATCTAGTGCTTTAGAAAACTGTGAGACTAGTTCAATTGGTAGAGCGATAAGTTTTTCTACAGGGTTTATGAGTGATGGTAGTAAGATCGCCTCAACTGAAGAAATTCAAAACGCTATTGTGCAACAGTCACAAGTAGATGCTCACTTAAAGACTATGAAGGTAGCAGTTGCTTACGTCTCTACTGCTTTTAAACTTGCTATTGCAAATGATGATGCTGAAGGTATTGAAGAGGCTAGGGCAGATATGCATGGCAATCAACATCTCCGTTCTGAGGTCAATAAACTTCTTAACGCTGAAGAAGAAGAATTCATGCGTGAGTACATGGATAAAAAGAAAGAAGTAGCTAAAGCAAAGTCTAAAGAAAAAGAAGCAAGTAACAAGGCTCATGCTAAAGCATACTTAGAGAAAACTAAGAACGCAGAGGTTTAGCACCTGTATCTGTGTCGGCACTCCAATGTCGTTAGAGTTAAACAAACGCTACGATTGGTTACCGTAAGTAACCACTTAATTTAATATAAGGAGATACAATGATTAACAAGGCAATTTTATTGGGCAATTTAACTGAACCACCTATGTTTACCCAATTGCAAAATGGTGGCACAGTAGCTAGAGTCAAGTTAGCTACTAATAAAACGTGGAAAGATAAAGCTACTGGTGAACGCAAATCAGTCGCAGAGTACCATACCTGTGACGTGTGGAATCAACTGGCTGAGACACTACAGAAACTTGATCTTGATACAGGCACTCAGGTGTATGTAGAAGGTGAGATACATACTAAGACCTATGAGAAGGATGGTGTTAAAAAATGGTCTACTGTAATCAAACTTGGTGGCTTTGGATCAGAGTTTCGCATTCTGTCTAAAAGAGAACCTAAACAAGAAACACAACAAACTGAGCAACCTAAAACAATAGTGCCAGTTGCATCAGACGAGTTTGAAGATGACATCCCATTTTAAAATAATTGCACTAGCCTTACTATTGACTGGATGTAGTGCGTTCACAGACAGACTATCTGATAATGATCCTTTACTAATTCCGCCAAATGTGCTGGATATGATGGATGATAAACCCGATCAGATAATTTGTAAAAGCGAAACCCCACAAATGTGTGCGGGTTTTTTAACTGATAAACCGATAGATATTAATTAAGGAGCTACTATGTTAAATTGGAAACCTAGAAACAAATACAAGCCATATCTTTCAAGAAGTTTAAACATTGAATACTTGAATGAAAATTTTACGAAAGAGTCATTAGAGAAGGCTTGTCGTAAGTTTGGTCATGAAATTGACCGCAGAAAAAAAATGAGTACGATTATCGAGGAGATTTATGACATTCTTGTTTGAAACATTTGTACCAGTAATAGTTTTGATAGGAGCATGTTTAATCTCAATGGGATTAGTTATGCTCCTGATGTCATTAGGGATGCCTGATGAAAGCTAAATTTACTGATGAAGAACTCATGGCATTCGCTGACAAGGAAACTTCGACTGAGAAAGCTATGGATATTTTAGGTGTATTGCTACAAGGTGATGATGAAGCTAAAGAATTAGCTAAAAGACTTGACGTTTTTATCGACACACGCAATGCACTTATTAACGCTTTAATTGGAGATAAAAAATGAAAGCATTAATTGGAACTGTTAACGTAATTAAATTTATGATGTTAGCAACTATTACTTTTTGTTGTATGTATCTTGCTATGTGGTTTCAGCATTATGAACCGATGATTTTGTGATGAATACAAGAAGAACAATATTTTATACATTAGCTGATGGGCAAAAAGTTACATGCAGACAAGTAGCAGATGAAATAGGAATTTCTGAATCTGCTGCAAGAAATCGGTTAATAAGATCAAATGATCCAACATATATTTTTAAACCCTATTCTGTAAAGAACGGTGGTAAACCAAGAGGTAAACAAAAAAAACCTAAAGTCGTTTTGCCTTATGAAGATGATATGTGGAAACTAGTAATGCAAATGGGAACAAAGAATTATGATTAATATTATTCAAGGTAACAATTTAGACTCTTTAAAAAAACTAGAGTCTAATAGCATCAATACTTGCGTGACTAGTCCACCATATTTTGGACTACGTGATTATGGTACAGGTACTTGGATTGGTGGAGATAAAAATTGCCCTCACAAGCGAACTACTAAGATTAGTAAAGATACAGCGACAGGTCATAAAGGCATGAGTGATAAAGGTCATGTAGTAGGTGATGCTATATATAAATCTGTCTGTCCTGATTGTGGTGCTGTAAGAGAAGATCAACAACTTGGATTAGAAGATAGTCCTGAAGAGTTTGTAGAGAACTTAGTAATACTATTCAGAGAAATTAGTCGTGTACTTAGAGATGATGGAACTGTATGGCTTAATTTAGGAGATACTTATTGTGGTACTGGACATAAAGGCAACCATGTTGATCCAAAACATAAAGAAGGTAGAAACGCACAAAAGATTGCAGTCAATAATAAACTAGATGGTTTTAAATCTAAAGACTTAATTGGTATACCGTGGCGTGTAGCATTTGCATTACAGCAAGATGGTTGGTATTTAAGGCAAGATATTATTTGGCATAAGCCAAACCCAATGCCTGAAAGTGTAAGAGATAGATGCACTAAAGCTCATGAATATATTTTCTTGTTAAGTAAAAACAATAAATATTACTATGACAATGAATCAATAAAAGAACCATCTAAATATGCTGGAGATGATAGAGGCTCTCGACCTGATTCAAGAAAGAATAAAAATATGAATAGTATGAGTGGGGTTACACCAGCTCTTAAAAACAAACGATCTGTTTGGACAGTATCAACTAAACCATACAAAGGCGCACACTTTGCTACTTTCCCAATAGATTTAATTGAGCCATGTGTATTAGCTGGATGTCCTGAAAAGGTTTGTGTTGATTGTAATGAACCATACAAAAGAAAAGTAGAAACAATTAAGACTGAAATTGTTACTGAAAAAACTAACGCCTTGTCACCTGACTTTGTTGATGGTAAGAAGATAATCTACCAAAGACCTAAGTTAGTGCCACAGAAACGATTTGTTGATTTTTTAAGATCAAAGGCAAGTGCTGAATTAGTTACAAAAAAAACTGGTATCAAATGGAATACTACTAATCATTGGTTTAGATATGACAACTCAGGGTTTTCTTACCCTACTGTTGAAGACTGGAATGCTGTAGCGTATTTATTTAGTGACGATTCTGAAGAGTTTAAAGCTATCAATCATGGATTAACTTATATAGAAAGCTCTGAACCACCTCAATGGAGACCTAAAGTTGAATACAGTCATGTTGACCACGGTCTAGTTAAACAATGTAAGTGTGAGACTAATGAGACTAAAGCTGGAACTGTACTTGATCCATTTGGTGGTGCCGCTACAACAGGCATAGTTGCAGAGAACAACAAACGTAATGCAGTATTGCTAGAACTTAATCCTGAGTATATCGAAATAGCAGAGCAACGATTAGCTAAAAACCGAGAGGCTATTGCACAAGCTGAATACGAAGATAACTTACAAGCTAAGTTTGATTTTTAATCATTCCATTGGGCATTGCGTTTGCGATGTCCGTTCCAAGCGATCCAGCCGCCTAATCGAAGTGCGTAATAAGCGAGGTAATTTATGATCTTAAATCCGTTTACACAGATGCAAATGTCTCTAAAGAGCATATCTGCCCATTTTTGAGACTTTTTCTCTGTAGCACCCTTCTTGCCACCTAAACGAAGAACTTCGTATTTATAGGCATAATCGTGGACTAGACCACCACTTAATAGGACACCCATAGGAGAAAGCCAACTTCTTAATGGTTTGGGTACACTAGCTCCATCGAATATAAAGCCTTTAGGAACTACATAATAGGTTGGATGTGTATTACCTTCATGAGTAATAGCAAATTTCCAGTCCTTAGTGATCTCCCAAGTCCTTGTTTTAGTAAGCCATAGTAAAATTCCACCTACAAGACCTTTAGATTTAGTCTCCATAGGTACTGGTTTCATGTGTGGCATTTCTTTGTATTCAATTTTGATCATGGTTTCTCCTTATAAGTTGTTGTTTTTACTCACTTCTTGGCTAATTGGCTGCCGAAGAAAAAGCTGAGTATCATTTCTGCGAATGAGTAGATTTCGGCATTCTTGACCATACCTGATACTGTCTCATAGGTTGTTGTATCAGGGGTTAGCTGAAATCCTAAGATTGAAAAACCTTCCTTAATAGTAGGTATAACTGTGTCAAATCCCATGACAGGAGCGAACTGGATTGTAATAAGAAGTCCAAGCACGGTGAGGATGACTATGCGCCTGTTCATTGCGCTAAAGGGGGATTCTTTGGCTGCCATCTCACGAGCTTGATTTATAGAAGCATTCTGAGCTTGCATACCTTGAATCATTAATTTCTGCTGTTCAGCATTAGCGTGTTGTTTCATAGCAAATAATTTGGCAAAGAAACCTAAAGCTACTGGCGCTATACTAGTCAATAAGCTAATCATAAGAGCTTCATAATAAGATCACCTAATCCAATATCAACGGTTGTCATTACAACAAATGCTATTATTAATCCTTTACCCATAGACATAAACTTTAAATTCATGTTCTTGATTTCTCTTACATCCTTGTACAAATCTTCAATCTGTTTTTCATGGCGATCTAGCTGCGCCTGTTGTTTTGCTGTCATTAGTATTTTCTCTTAGGTCTAGGCGGTAATTTTCTTTTCTTGTAAGGCATAATATCTCCTATGTTATCAGTTACTTAATGGGTTGTCTAATGACTGCTGTATGCGCTTCATTAATTTTTCTTCTGTGGCATCTAATTCTATGTCAAATTTATCGAGTTTATTATCCATGTTAGTGATGCGAACATCTACAGATTGTAACTTAGTGTCCAACCTATTTTCAAGATTGTAACCACTATCCCTCAATCGAGATAGGTCAGATTTCAATTCCAACTTAATTTCTTTAGCTACTTCTTCTACTCGGAGAACGTCTGCTGATGTCTTAGCCATTTGTGCAGCCACAGAATCAAGATCGAGAGTAGCAAGGCTTTCTAGGCGCTGGTACATTGTGAAACCCGCATAAAGCGATGCTACGATACTTGAGAGCAAAGCAAATGCCCCAACAAGTTGAGTATAGGTAAATCTTAGACTTCCGATCCTAAGTCTTTTATCAACTAAGCCTTCTATTTCTGCTACCTTATCACCTAAATCAGTTGTCAAATCCTTCTCCTTCTTGCATAGATTTTAACAGTTCTATTTCTTGGCGCAACTTTTCAACTTCTAAACGTCTAGCCTGAAGTTCTAATGTAAATAATTTATGGCACTCAATTCGTTTTTTTGGGGCATCCAACGGTATTACTATTCTTGCGTATATACCTAACTGTTTTGTTTCAGGATTAAGCGGATCAGGTTTGCCAATGATTGGTGCTACTGCATTGTTTACAATTCCAGTCAAGCCTACATCGAATACAGTTGATCCACCAATAGAGTTAGAACAATCAAGATCACCAGCTTTGATGCTATCTGTACCAAACGTAGAACCACTACTAGGCAATTGCAAGTTAAGAGATGTACTGTTAGCTAATGTTTGTGTTGAAATTAGCACTAACAGTAACCACTTTATTTGAATTTTGAACATATTCTAGTAGCTACTAAAGTCTTACTCACATCTTTACTCCTTAATTTAGACAATGAACAAACGTACTTAGCATCCTTAATATTGCTTTCTCTGATGTAAACATCAAACTTTACTTCTTTTAAATAACCTAATGGCACAATCTTGTAAGCTGTAACAAAAGGTATCGGTGTTTTTAAGTCTTCTTTAAACACTCCTATCTCATAATACTCTACATCAGGTCTTGAGTTCCATAGCCTAATGTTGGTCTTCTTTATTCCATCTACTCCACTTACTTTCCAAGTAGGATAAGTTGGAGTTTGTTGGTGACTATGTACTGCAAAATTTAACAGTAACAAACATAATACTACTGCGCTACGCATTCAGCTAACACTACAGCCTTGTAAGAGCCACCGGGGAATGCTCTGTTACCACCATATACAGCTACAGACGTTGCCTCTATCCAAACACTTCCAGCCACAGAAAGTGGGTAAGATCGCATCGCTCCAGTTGTGGTACTGGCAGCCTGATACCCTGACATGCCACTTTCACCAGTAGCCTTAACAGCAACCGTTCCAGTCCAAGTCACATTGTCAGACAATGATGGACTTGAGCTAAAACTTGTGGGGTAACTCACTTGCCCAAAATAAGCATTAGCAAGACTGGAATCTATCCTCACTATTACGGTTCTTCCACCACTAGCTGGTAAAGTCGTTAAAGTATGCGCAGAGGGATTCCCATATTTTCCTGTTTGAGTCGTTGCTATTGTGCATCTCGATTCAACTGTGCCATCAATATCTGCTGCTATAGTTGGTGTTGCTGTTGCACTAAGGATCATGCTAAGTGCGATTAATAGTTTTTTCATTTGTATTGCTCCTCTATCATTGCGTTCATTAAATTATCTTGCGCCAAGCTCCTTAATGCTCTTCTATTATCCACGATTGTACCTCCTTGTAAAACAACCGTTTCTTTTATATAACTATCAGGTATTTTTGCTACATAGTAGGTGTTTATATTAGTCGCTTTATTTATAGACAATAACAATTGAGATTGACTTATATCATTAGCAATTGTTAATGCATTTTCTGTTGCCGCTAACATAAACTCTAAATTTTCTTTTTTCTCTTCTTCATCTTCTTCTTTTTCAGCTTGATCCTCTTTGCTTAACTTACGATCTGTTTCTTTTTGTGCTATTGCTACTGACTCATCTTGCAATGCATCGTAATCAGGAATCTCAGGCAATGGTGGTGGTGGAGGTTTTTTATATCCCTGACAGTTAGGATCGGATTGAGGATCAAAACAAGGATCAAACCTATATATGTATCTTACATCTGCACCTTCTATACTACCTGTGCCTTCTTGTTTAAGTCTACCATCACCAAAAACTGCAATAGGTAAATAAGGCAATGCAATTGTTCTTCTTATTTCAGTACCACCTTCACGCTGTGACCAATCTTGTTTATCTTGAAATACATAACCACCACCTACTTTATCGTTTTCTAAAGTAACAATGTAGTCATCTTCTTTGTTTTTAATAGGTGTGTATTTGTAAGTAACTCCTGATATATCCATGCCACCAATACCATCAGCACCAAGATAGGTAGGAGTCATTGTCCATTCTAAGCCAGTAATAGCTACGTTAGGTGTGTATCCAAATGTGTAAGCGTGTACGCTAGAAGAACAAGAAAGCAGAAGCAATACCACCCATGATCTTAATAAAATCATCTCTTTTCTCCTCTGTAGTTTTTTGAACGTCTATGCTAGGAACAGGAACTTCATCACTATGAACCTCCCAAGCCTCCTTCGCAGCCTGTCCTATGAGGCCTTCATACGGACAATTTGTCCCGGCCATGCGCATTGCGCGATGGACTTCACCCGAAGGATCAGCGCATAATAATGAAACTGCTGCAACCTTCATACCAAAATCATAAAGAGTTTTTGCCATTTTTAATCGTATACAATTTTCTTCTGTATATGTAGCACCTAGACTTAATGAAAATATTTGTGTACCCATAGCACCACTAGACGATATTGTACAAAGGTCTGAGTTGTTACCACCTACATTTGGAGATATGGCACTTGGTGGAGGTGATTTAACTGTCGTTTCGTTAGTTCCTGTCGTGGTCACAG
>UEXN01000527.1_pt1 | contig 10147 bp, 8 predicted proteins | sample 1796711 | NCBI WGS metagenome assembly UEXN01 (sample SAMEA4772470, study PRJEB27181) | metagenome | reverse complement strand
CATTGATTTTATGTTGGATTCCGGGCGCTGAAGGTTGGGTTGATCGTGGCTTTGAACAGCTTAACAAAGCGCCGGATTGGTACTTTTATAGCCTTGGAATTGCGATTTCAGCCAGTTTTGGTGTGCGCGGGGCACAGGCATTTTTTAAAAGGAAGTAACATGAGTTTTAAACTAAGTCAGCGCAGTTTGGACCGTATCGAAGGTATAGACGACGAATTGTATACCCTTGTGCGTGCGGCTATACACAACACCCCGTATGATTTTGGTATTCCGCATCTAGGTGGCCTTAGAACCATAGAAGAGCAACGCACCTTGGTAGATTCAGGCGCATCAAAAACTATGAAAAGCAAACATTTAGAAGGCAACGCGTTTGATTTTATGGTTTTTCTAGGGCCACGCGTGTGCTGGGAGTTAAAATTCTATGACGATGTTGCTGACGCTATTGTAAAAACCGCCAAAGAGATGGGCATCAAACAGTTAAAGTGGGGCGGTGCTTGGCATATAGACAATATACTAGAGTGGGACGGCACAATGTTAGATGCTTACAACGCTTATGTAGACCTTCGGCGTAGCCAAGGACGTACACCTTTTGTAGACATGCCACATTTTCAGAAAGGGTAATTATGCGCGTTGAGAATAAAGCCAAAACACTAGAAAACGGTGCAGTAGACCCTGCGCATGTAATACACCAAGTGTGCGCTGCATGTGGGTATGACCTAGATGAAGCAGAGTTGGCCGCAGATACTTGCGCTGATTGTGGGGCGGCACTAAACTTAAAACAACATATAGCTATAAGCGTTACTACGTTTCCCCCCGTGCTCGCTGAAACATCATAGGTGCAATATGCCGTTCCAAAAACTTATTTTTAAAGCGGGTATTAACGACGAACGTACAAGCTATTCTTCGGAAAATGGTTGGTACGAGGGCGATAAAGTTCGTTTTCGTCAAGGGTTTCCTGAAAAAATAGGTGGCTGGAACAGGATATCTACGTCTACGTTTCAAGGCGTATGTCGTTCCTTGATGAACTGGGTTACCTTATCAGGGTTTAACCTTGTGGGTGTTGGCACCAACTTAAAGTTTTACTTGGAACAGGGTGGCGCGTATAACGACATAACCCCTATTCGCGCTACTACGACTAACGCAGCGACTTTTGCAGCTAGTAATGGGAGCGCTGTTGTAACTGTAACTGATGCTAGTCACGGTGCGTCTATTAATGACTTTGTTACTTTTAGCGATGCAGCGTCTTTAGGCGGCAACATCACCGCGGCGGTCTTAAACGTAGAACATCAGATAACAGCGGTCACTAGCGCCAATGCGTACACTATAACAGTGTCAGTCACAGCAAATTCATCTGATACGGGTAATGGAGGTTCTGCTACTGATGCAGCATACCAGATAACCACAGGGCAGTCGTCGGTTGTGCCGCTTACAGGTTGGGGCGCAGGTACGTGGGGCGGCGGTACTTGGGGTAATGGTCTAGCTTCTAACGAGGCTATTCGGCTTTGGAGTCAAGCCAACTTTGGGGAAGACTTGTTGTTCGCTGTGCGCGGCGGTTCCATATACTACTGGGACGCCACAAATGGTGTGTCAAATCGCGGGGTGCTTTTGTCTAGTCTTGGGGGCGCGTCTAACGTACCAACAATACAAAACTTACTACTGGTATCTGATATTAATAGGTTTGTGTTCTGTTTTGGGTGCAACAGCCTTGGTAGCGCTACGCAAGACCCCATGCTTGTACGTTGGTCAGATCAAGAAAGCGCGGTTAATTGGACCCCCGCTAGTACAAATCAAGCAGGTGGGCTTAACTTGTCTCGTGGTACAGAGATTGTAGCCGCCAAACAAGCCCGTCAAGAGGTTCTAGTTTGGTCTGACTCCGCGTTGTATTCCATGCAGTATGTAGGAGCACCCGCGGTCTGGGGCGCGCAGCTTGTAGGAGACAACATATCTATTGCTTCTCAAAACAGTGTGGCTTTTGCTAATGGCGTTGCGTACTGGATGGGTAAAGATAAGTTCTACAAGTATGATGGGCGCACACAGCCGCTACGCTGCGACATAAAAAGACATATATTTAACGACCTTAACACTTTGCAGTATGACCAGTTTTTTGCAGGGACTAACGAAGCGTTCCATGAAATATGGTGGTTCTATTGTTCTACAGGGCAGACAGAAATTGATCGTTATGCCATATACAATTACTTGGAGGATACTTGGTACTATGGTTCTTTAGGGCGCACTGCGTGGCTAGACTCTGGTCTTAGGAACTTTCCGCTTGCAGCTACCTACTCAAATAACTTGGTCAACCATGAAGATGGTATTGATGATAACGAGACAGGTGCAAACGCGGCAATAGCTGCAAACATATCGTCTTCTCAATTTGATTTGGGGGACGGCAGCAGGTTTTCTTTAATAAGTCGCGTGCTTCCTGACATGACATTTGAAGGGTCTACAACGGGCGCACCCGCGGCCACGCTTACACTGCAACCCATGGCAAACTCAGGGTCAGGATTTAACAGTCCATTATCTGAAAGCGGCAACAGTGCAGGGACAATAACTCGTACGGCTACCGCACCTATAGAACAATACACAGACGAGTTATACATGCGCGTGCGGGGGCGACAGATGGTGATAAAAATAGAATCTACGGGGCAAGGAGTTATGTGGCAACTTGGAACACCTCGTTTAGATACTAGGCCAGACGGACGGCGTTAATGGCTAACGAAATTGACCAAGTTGACCCACCTGCGTTACCCCTAGCACCGGACACGTACAACAGACCGTTCACCGACCAACAAAGTAACGTTCTGCGCTTGTTTTTTCGACGGCTTACAAATGTGGTTACTACTCTAACCGCAACAGATGTAGGTGGTAAATTTCTGTACACCCCGTGCGCATCATTCTACAGTACGCAAGATCAAACGGCTGGGTCTATTAACACAGGGTATGCGGTTACCTTTAATAACACTGCGTACAACAGCGCCGTTACGCTATCTAACAATAGTCGGATAAATGTACAAAACGCAGGTGTATACAAGTTTGATGTTACACTGCAGTTAGAACACAACAACTCAAGCGAAACACCTGTAACTGTTTGGGAACAAAAGAACGGTAGCGCTGTAGCATATTCTGGTCATATGTTTGACGTAAAAGGTAACGACGATTACGTTATACACTGGGGTTTTACTACTGCGTTAGCTGCAAACGACTACGTAGAAGTCTATTGGGCAACAGGGGACACCCAGTTAAATTTGCACACAGAAGCAGCCACCTCTCCACATCCCGGCATCCCGTCTGCGTCTATAGACATATCCTTTGTAAGCAATGTATAATAACCGCACCCTTAACAGCGAGGTGCGAAAATGGACTTTATTGAATTATTTGATGCGTGCGTGCGTGACCACAAACCACGATTAGACAAGTATACTAAACCTACATCCTTAGATGTTACTCTAGCAGAAGAAGATATTGGGCTAGACAGTTTAGATGTAACACTTACATTTGTTTTGTTGTTTGAAATATACGGAATACCAGAAACAGAAGACTTTAATGTGCCTACAGAATCATTACGCCATGTACGAGATTACATGTGGGAAAACAAAAGCCGTGATTTTGATACAGTAGAAGCAGCCATGGAGGTTGTGGCGTGATATATTTAACTAAAATATACAGTAATTACGCCGAAACTCCTACACTGGTTGACGATGTGCCGTACCCACAACATGCGTATATAATCCCCGAAACCTTTAAACGAGCTAAATCTGGGTTAAAATATCCCCCACATACGCTATTAGATACGGTGATTACCGACGAAGCTATACAGTACGTGTTAGACAACCCTGTAACAGGCAAGACTGGGTTTATTTTTGCTGCGGGCAATCAAGGATGGATGGGCAACAACGGGCGTTATGATAAAGACGACACTACGGAACTTCACTATAAAGTAAAATTACCTTTTATTGTACTAACAAACATATACGCAGGGCGTGTGGCTAGCATGTTTCATGTACACGACCACGTATCTACGGACGCTAGCGCGTGCGCGTCCAGCTTAAAGGTAATGATGGACGTACAAAACCTTATGAACAATTTTGGGTTTGATCGCGTTATTGTGCTTAGTGGCGAAGATGCAGTCAACAACCTAACCTTAGAGTTTTTTGGTGAAGCAGGTGCGAGCCTGCAGTACAAAGATGAAGACCGCGTAAAACCATCTGCGTTCGACACAGTTAACCAAGGGTTCTTTCTAGGGCAAGGTGCAACGCTATGTATATTTGAAAAAGAACACGCGGTAGGACATGAACCGAAAGGCGCGTTTTTAGGTGCGTACACGTCCGCGGAAGATAACACAAACCCTCTTGGGCAACGATCTGATGGTGAAGGTTATTCTAAAGCTATAGAAGGCGCACTGCATATTTCTTGTACGCCTCCGTCTCTTGTGCAAGTTGTTAAGACCCACGGAACAGGTACAGAAGTTAACAACAAAGCAGAAAAAGCGGCGCTGCAACGTAGTTTGAGAGAATTTGTTGCTACATCGTACAAACCACGCATAGGACATACTATGGGCGCTAGCGGGTTATTAGAGACAGGGTTGTTGCTAAATGACCTTAAGTGCGGTATAGTACCAAAAATCCTCAATAGGACCGAAGACGATAATGTGTTCTTATCCTATGATGCGCCAGCCCCTAAAGGGCCATTTCTTAGTCTAGCCGCTGGCATGGGTAACATCTATTCAGCCGCAATTTTTTCTACGGAGGTGTAGGGTGGCGACTGTAATTGATAGCAAAACTACGCAGCTTGAGCCTGCGCAAGTCGTCATGGAATTTTCAGGTAGCTATAACACCACTAATCTTCCTCCCGCCGCGTTTGGGGCAGCGTTAATTAAAGAGTTTTCCATGCCCAATACAGATATAGTGCAATATGGAAATACAGTGTTTATAGGGCATCGTGGTACAGGAAAAAACAAACACCAAATGTGGGGTCGTGGTTTAACAGTAGATACGGCGCAAAACTTCATTGTTGCAGGGTTAAAATACTTTACACATTTGCAGGATTTGGGTGTAACGCATTACAGAACGCAATACGATGGTAACATTTATGACAGCGCTTTTCGTGCGTGGAAACGATACGCAGACAGGGCGGACACTAAAGTAGCGGCAGGGCGAACTGCTTCAGGGAAGACTCAAGGGTTTGTTATGCTAGGCAAAATACCCTTAACAGAGGTGGTGTAGTATGTCTTTTGTTATAGAAGCCGTTGAAGACGTAGTTGACACTGCAGTAGATTTTGTTGAAGACGTTACAGGTAATATTGCTGACGTTGTTGAAGATGCTGTTGAATGGGTTATGGATGAAGTTGTTCAGCCTGTAGTTGATGGTGTAGAAAACGTTGTAGAGTATGCGTTAGATAATCCCATTGAGGCAATTGCTACCGTTACCGCTGCAGTTATGACCGCAGGTGGCAGTCTTACATTAATGCAAGGCGCGTTGATAACAGGGGCTGGCGCAGGGACACAAGCGTTAGTTGATGGAGAAAGTTTAGAGGACGCGGTAAAAGCCGCGGTTATCAGCGGTGCAGGTACTTATGTAGGCGGGACAGTCGGTAACTATGTAGGCCCATCCATAGAGGCAGGAACCGCAGCGGTATTTGCTAACCCTAAGTTAGCTTCTACAGTAGCCACGGCGTTAACCGCAGGGGCAGAAGGTGCCGCAAGGACGTACGTAGCAACAGGTGACCTAGAGCAGGCGGGCAACGCGTTTTTAACTGCCGCTGCAGTATCTGGCACGCAGGCGGGGGTGGATGCCGCCACAAATAAAATTATGGGTAACGTTGGGTACGAGCTAAACGAACTAGGCAACGTTGAACTAGACGGGGTGTCTGCAGGCATTAAAAACGCGGTCAGTGCGGGGATATCTGCAGAATTGCTAGGGCAAGACGTGTCTAGCGCCATGTTATACGCAGGTGCAGGAGACATACTTTCTGATATTGGTAGTTCTGAGTTCCTAGAAAAATATGTAACTGATACCGCGTTTGTTCAAAGTATTGTAGACAAATATACCCCTGTAGTTGAGTACATGCAGGAGTTTGTGGACAGCGTTGAAGCGTCCGCAAAAGAAAATTTAACTGATGCGCAAATAAAAGTTATAACCGATGCTACTGTTGCAGCGTTCGATGTAGCTAAACAGGGTAACCCTGAACTAGCAGGAGAAACATTTTTTGGTAAAGATGGTTTAGGTAAGTCCGCGTATGATACGATGTACGACTTTATTACCGATCCAATTAACTCTGCGTTAGACGATTTTACTGGTAATACCGCTACTACAATTGAAAAAGCTACAGCAATAAATGAGGCTGTAGAAGAACAAAAAAATGTAGTAGCTGCGCATAATGCGCGGGTCGCTGAGTACAATGTACTATGGGACACTTATGATACGTTTGCCTACGTACGAGATCAGAGGCTTGCGGAGCACGAAGCCAACCCCACTCAAGCCACTTTAGACGCGCTCAATACCGCAACACAGGATTTAAATGCCCAAGCTGCGCGAATAAACGCAGAAGCGCCCGCGTTAAAAAATCAAATCGACGCTGGGCTAACGGCGGATGGCCCTATTGCTGCTGCTAACGCCGCGGTTGACGCCGCTAACAAAGATTATCAAGACACATATCAATACATTTTAAGTGATTTTGAAGACCTAGACGCCGCGCTAGTCCCCATGAAACAGGAGGCAATTAAACTAGCCGCAACATCTTTAATACCTGATCTAGCAGTAGATGAGTATGGAAATTTTTATGGTTTATCTCCTGATGAGGTGTATGAAAACGCACTGCAAAACTTTACCAATAGACCCACTACAGAAAGCTCTATTCGTAGCGCGTTAGACACAGCAAGATTTTCCGCGGTAACCAAGGCTCTCGCAGATCAAGGCATAGATATTTACAGTCTAAGTAAAGATCAGATTGGCACATTGCTGAACTACGCGAACAACGAACTGCAAACATTTGCGGATATTGTGCCGCAGCCGGGAGATGCTCCTATAGCAGGAACGCAGGAGTTTTCTAACAACCTGTTTAACTTGCTGCGAAATGATACTTCAGATGCAACTCCTGAATTTAAAGCCTTTATAGAAGCGTCTGGTTTTGACATTGGTGATGATGATTACCAACCTTTTTTAAACGGCGAGTACATACAAACTACTGACGGTAGTGTCATAGCCACGGAGGGGATGAGCGAAGCAAACTTACTTTACGCGCTAGAAAATAATAACATATCGGTAGATGAACTTGAATACGCAGGTCCAGCCGCGCAAGCCAAATTTGCAGAGTTATTATCATCAGGTATGAGTTACAGTGGTGATATCCCGGGAATAGGTGCGGCGTTGCTTCAAAATGCAGAAGCACAGACTGATGGTTTTGCGTCTGCGCAGGATAACAGAATACCTTTTGACGATGGGGTTACCGCAGAAGACTTGCTTTCGGGTGAGGCAGTAATCACTAATAAAAACGGCCAACCTACATGGACTTTAGTTGACACTGTTGTGGCCGATGGTGATGGCGTTGTCACAGTTGCAAATAATGACGGTACGGTAGACCTTCTAACTGGCACTTTAGACGCAATAGTTATAATGGAAAACAGCGCTACATTATCCTTGTTAGTAACAAACAGAAACCCAAAGTCATTGTTGTCGCCAGAGTACCTTGAAGGTCTTTACGGCACTACCGTAGGGTCTGAAATTAAAACAAGTTTACTACCCCCACCGAACGGTGCAGCGTGGATGCAGACTGTGTTAGACCTTACAGCAGAGCAAGGTGCGCAACTGGATGAGCAAGTTGGTAGTCCTTTCCACAAAGCCTTTAGTCGTTTGTATGAAGTGTACAAAAAAGAAACGCCTGAAGACCAACAGAAAGCATTTACGAACGCCGCAAGCGTAGTGACGGGGGCTAGTGGAGAATTACTAACCGCAGCGGCGTTTCTAGGTGGATTGGCTTTAGATGTAGATGTAGAAAACAACGCGGTGCTATCAGTCGCAAAAGACATGGTTAAACTTAGCGGAGATTTACGGACCGACGAGTGGAAGGCAGGCGCGGCTGATATGCAAGCGCGGTCACAAAACTACGATGCAGAGTGGCGAGCTAACAACCCCGGCAAAGAACCTACCCTAGCAGACAAAGGTTATTTAAAAGCACAGGCAATATGGGGGAACCTTACTGAGCACCCCGTGCAATTTCTTGCTGAAAATGTGGGCAGTGAAATACTTCAAGAAGTCCCAATATTTTTGGCATCAGGTGGTACAGCTAACGTAGCCAAAGCAGCATTGATAAACGGCGGAGAAGCCTATGCTAAACGAATAGCTACGCGTGCCGCAGTGGGGACCGCGCTAGTTCTTGACGCAGGAGAAGCCTTTGGGGGCACCGCGGCTGCATCGTTTGATGAAACTTTTGCTACCGCTATGGCTGCGGTAAACGACGATGGATCACAACGGTTTACAGAACAAGAAGCCACTGATCTAGCTATGGAAACAGCCACAAATGCGGGTATGATTGCAACGCTTACTACGTTAGCTACCGCAGGGATCGGAGGACAGGCGCTAGCAAAAAACATTCTTGGGGATAACGCTAGCGAATTTGCAGGTGACTCTTTAGACATACTGGTTAAACGAGTTAACGACGGGTCAAAAGTTGTAATAAAAGAAGGTAGCACTGAGTTTGTAGAAGAAGCGCTACCGCAACTGTATACCGCGACTGTAAATTCACAGATTGATCCTGAATACGATGTGGCGGGGTCTGTTTGGGAAACTGGATTTATGGGGGTTGCTTCGGGTACGGGCGTTGCGGCGACGTTGTATTCTGGTAATGCTGTAGCAGACACGCTATTGCGAACAAATCCTAATGTTCGAGACGCGGTAAAAAATGCTGCAACGCCAGAAATGGCCTCTCAAGTGCTAACTGATTTAGGTGTTACAGACACCACAGTTTTGAACAACGTGTTAAACTCTACATATGACACGTTATATGTAAGCACTAAAGAAGCAGAGAAAATATTTGCTGACCAGAATCCAGACTATCAACCCACCCAAGCAGAAATAGAGTCGTTTGTATCCAAGAGCGCGGAGTCTAATGTAGCAACAGCGGTTGCAGCGTACATAGACCCAAAGTTTCTAGATGCAGACGAAATACGTGCCGCGGCTGCTGATGCGGGGTTAACCCTTACAGACGAACAGGTTGCCAATTCCGTAGGGAAAGTCGATGACGAAACTTCCAGCCTTGCGTCATTAATAGATGCTTTGCGTACCGCCCCCGCAACACAAGGGGACATAGTTGACGCAATAAGCAATTTAGATTTAAATGCTGCGTCTACTGAAGCAGTTAAAGAAATTGTAGATAGCGCCATAGCGAGTATACCCGCAGGTGTGAGTACAGAAGATGTTAGCAACGCTATAACCACGGCTATATCCGAATTACCTGCGGGTGTGAGCACAGAAGATGTTAGCGATGCTATAAACACAGCGCTAGGTTCACCTGCAACAGTAGATGAAGACGGTAATCCTGTCGAAGCTACAGGTATATACAAGGTAATAGACGATTTACCTGAAGGGTTAAGCACAGAAGATGTTAACTCTGCAATATCTGACGCGTTAGAAGATATGAACAACTTGTCTACAACAGACGTAGATAAAATTGTAAGTGATGCACTGGGTTCACCTGCAACAGTAGATGAAGACGGTAATCCTGTCGAAGCTACAGGTGTATACAAGGTAATAGACGACTTACCTGAAGGGTTAACCACAGAAGATGTTAGCGAAGCTATAACCACTGCGATAGCAGATATACCTGAAGGGTTAAGCACAGAAGATGTTAGCGATGCTATAAACACAGCGCTAGGTTCACCTGCAACAGAAGACGATCCTGCTACAGGTATATACAAGGTAATAGACGATTTACCTGAAGGCTTAAGCACAGAAGATGTTAACTCTGCAATATCTGACGCGTTAGAAGATATGAACAACTTGTCTACAACAGACGTAGATAAAATCGTAAGTGATGCACTGGGTTCACCTGCAACAGTAGATGAAGACGGTAATCCTGTCGAAGCTACAGGTGTATACAAGGTAATAGACGACTTACCTGAAGGGTTAACCACAGAAGATGTTAGCGAAGCTA
>UEXN01003517.1_pt1 | contig 10173 bp, 12 predicted proteins | sample 1796711 | NCBI WGS metagenome assembly UEXN01 (sample SAMEA4772470, study PRJEB27181) | metagenome | reverse complement strand
CTGAAGAAACAAAATTAATTATGGGCTGGTATTAGAGATAAGTTTCTAAACTGCCTTTACGACGTATATCTTGTGTACAACAACTCACACCGCCATCCCAAAAATAACTGTGTCTAAGTTCTGAAATAATTGGATTTATTCTGTGTTTCTCACAGTAGTCAAATACCTGTTTATTGTACGCACTAAAGACGACATTCTCTTCATCTAACACAAGACAATTAACATCAAACACTGTATCACTTACATAGCCTACCCATTCTTTGAGATAGGTATCAACAAAGTGTGTAAATTCTTTTGTTGGAGTTTGTCCTTGTACATACCAAGCACCATTAAAGTTTTCTTCTTTAAATTTGCCTACTGCCATTGCATGTGCAATAGTCGAACACTCAAGTTTACTTACGTCCCACCCTGGAAAGTCACGGTCCAAGTCTAACTGATCGTCCCATTTACTTGAAAGCAATACACCAGGCTTTAGTATTGCAAACACTGCATCACCATGTCCATCTGTAATGGCTTCGTGAAAAGTATATCTACTGTCAAGGCAGTTTTCCTGTATCCAACGACTTTGCACAGGTGTTAAGTAATCGCTATTGTCAAAATATATGTCAGTACCAACACGCACTATACAACTTGCACTGGCACCATTTAATACACAGTCAGGATCCCAATATTTTCCATGTGGATTAATAACTTGTTCGCCATACTCTGAACATATTTCATCTAGTTCTTCTACTTTAAGCACACGCAAAAGTTTATCACCTAAGGTAATTTGCCAGTCTCTGGGAGTAAGCGGTGGTAATGCAGCACCATTATGTTTTGTTTGCAGTATTTGAAAATGGTCTTTATCTATTAGTCCTGGTCTTTTTACAATGGCTCCATAAGTTTCGCAAACCTTTTGTAAGTTATCAAGGTCTTCATTTGTTTCTGCTAGTATGTGAGCTAGTTGATCACGCACTCTAGCGTCTTCTATAAAATCAAAATAATCTGGAGTATATGCTCTACCTACTATAACTTCTTCAAGAGGTTGCCAACTAGTGTATGCACTTACTTTAGACATATTAATATATTTTCCGTTTCTTTGTTTAAGAACAATTGTTGATTGTGTATGAGATCGTCTTTGCAATTAATATACATACTGTGCGTCTTTTTTGACTTTGCAATTCTACACATTTCTGTACACACTGCCTCCCAACGTTCTGTTGTATCCTCTATTTCATCATACGAATGATCAACAACATGATCAAATGTGCGATAACCCATTTCACGTAATTGTTTAATACTACCGTATGGACCTGCAATAACAAATGGTTGACAATTTTTTATTGCTTTAAAAACTTTTTCTGTTGAGCGTACAGGACCTGTTAGTCTACTTTCTATTACAAAGTTAAAGTATGCATCGCTGTGGTGCAAACCTACAGTGTATTTCATATCTGCATGTTCATCAGCAGTTAGCAAGTCGCAATGAAAAGGAGCAAGTTGTAAAAAGAATTCTGTATGATGTTTTAGACTGCCTAACTTGCTCGTATCAATTGGATTGACGTCTTCTTCGACAGTAATTTGATTGTTGTAACTAAAGTAACCTTGTTCATGTAAACCTTTACTCCACAACCGTGCCATTGTATACGCACGCCATTCTTTGTGCGTACGAACTAATGCAGTAAACTTCTTACTGCGTTCTTGTTCATGATACACTGTGGGCATACTTCTGTTACGATGTCTGTACAACAGTTCATCGCTACACATATACTGTATACCTGCAAGATCATGACTTTTAGTGGATTCAGTGGTAAAATGTACATTTTCTTCTGTAAAACCTGCTCGTACGGCATCTCTAACATAGGTTTTTTTAACAGATTCTCTATCAGTCAAAAAAGTTAAATTTATTTGTTTATCACCTACGACTTCGTGTATGTTTTCTATTATGTTTGCCATGTGTTTATCATTTCAGTAAGTTCTTGCCAAAGCAATTTTTCAAACTCAGCACTGTAAAACCAGTTGTAATTGTGCTCTACAGTACTATTTACTGCGGTTTGTAGTTGGGCCTTTTCTTTTTGACTCATTGAGTTAATGTTTTCTAACAGTTTGCCTATCTCATATGTACGAGTTGAATCATCTGCTTGATCATAACTCTCGTCCCAGAATTCGCTAAATGTACGAAATCCATACCTACGCAGGTACTCTAAACTGTGTTTGCAACTCTGTATGATAAATGGTTGTTGCATCACAATTGGCTTAAAAGTTTTTTCAGTTAAATGATTTTTACGTCCTCGATATACCGTTTCAGTTACCACATGTATTAGACTATTGTTTGCTTGTTCCCATAAATCAATTTGATGACTCTGTGCGGCATATCCAGAACCGTTGTCGATTGTCAATGGTAGTTTCACTTGCGGACAATCTAAATCATATTTTACACATAGTAATTGTAGACTTTGTCCTTCGTATGGACATGTATCTGGAAAGGATATTAGGTTTTTATCTAATAAATCTCGCCCAACAAACTGTTGAAGCATTTCTATTCTGTGTCTACGTTCGCCACCAATTATGTTATTAGGACAAAGAAATGTATTATAGGGGTTGCGTTCTGAAAATTTTTGTGCTATACTAGTTCTATTATAACCTCGATACCAATCAAGTGCAGCCCAGCCATGAAAGAAATAGTAGTCCATTTCAAGTCCATAAGTATCTTTGGCCCATATTGCATCTTCGCTATTGTATTCGCTAGTAACAAGTCTACATTTTTTTGTATGCAGATAAAGTGGTTTAAACTGTTCAATAAATGGAGTAAATCTATTACGATGAATTGGTTCTTGGTCCCACATTATAATTCTATTATCAGGAACGCCATGTACTGCTGGTTTACAAACAATATCTTTAAAATCTGTACTGCCAAACGGGTCAAACCAATGAAGTCCTGTATAGGGTATTTTTTTAACAAATGGTACAAAAACACCATCGTAAATTTCGTCGATTCTAATCATGTTTGATAAATGTTACTCATACTCAAAAGAAGCTCTTGCACTGTGCAAGACTAGGTACTTATGGGTACTAAATGCCCACTGTGATTATTCTCACTTTGACTTCTCTTGGGAACCTGCTCCGTGGGAGAAACACTTTAGACATGCGTTTGCTAGCCAATGGCAAAAGGACTCGGGTACATATCTGGTACCAAAAGCAGGTTACACTGAAACAAAGTACAACACAGATAATACTGTTGTAAGACTACCGGATGTAACCAAGTGGGATAGTATGGATAGTGATTTTGACTATTCGTGGCACCATGATGTAACCGAACCGCCTTACATATACCAGTTTGGAACTCAACATCAAACAACAGGTGGTCCTAGATATACTGTAGCGGGTGCTGAAAGCACAAAGTTTGTAGGTGATATAACATCACGTGTGCGTGCAGTTGCTGGCGGAGCAGTATTAATTAAGCACTTGAACACACCATATGATGCAAACGTTGACATTATTGACACCACACGTTTTATAAGCAATTATCTTGATACACTAAAAAGAATACTAAAAAAAGTTGATAAGGAATATGTATGGGTAATAAGCGACTTATGTGATTACACAGACTTTGACTTCAGTTGGCATCCTGCTCTGTGGCAAAATCGCATGCTACATGTTTTTCCCAGCAATGAACAAAAGTTTGGAGACACGTTCTTTATTCATGTAGAGAGCTTCTTAGAAACTGCAAAAGATATTAAACTGTTAGAATATTACACACCTTTAAATTTTGTTGAAACAAGTGTAAAACGCAATCCGCCTACTCAAGTAAAGTTTGACACAGATAGTGTAGTTGATGCAATATGGACACACGAATTTCAAGAACCTGTGGTTCAGTTTTACAAACACAAACCAGTAGAACCAGTAACAATTAGTTTGTGGCAAGAAAGACTACGAACCGTTGTGCCACTTTTACGTGGTAGTGAAAGTGTGATTGTTCCTAGAGACGCAAAGAATTATATTAGAACACAAGTGTATGATTACGAATGGATAGACAAAAAACACGTTCCTCTAACTCCACAACCTCAGGATATTGTATACATAAGTTACGATGAAACTGACGCTGAAAAAAATTATCAAACATTACTTGAATACACCAAAGATCTACCCAACCAGGTTTATAGAATCACAGGTGTTGATGGTATGCAAAATGCACTAAAGGCTGCCAGTAGGATCAGCACGACTCCTTGGAGTTATCAAGTGTTTGCAAAAACAGAATTAAATCCAAAATTTAGATTTGACTACACACCAGATTATTTACAAATTCCAAAACACTATATCTTTCATTGTCATAATATGAGCAATGATCTAGTATACGGTCATATGGCTGTTGTTATGTACAACAACAAAATGGTATGTGAAAGTGCTGACTATCGTGAGCTTGGATTAGATTTTACCATGAGCTTTCCTGTTGAAGTTGTACCAGAACTGAGTTGCTATGGTAGATTTGCAACATCTCCTTATCAAGCCTGGCGTACTGCATTTAGAGAAACAAGCAAACTCAGTGCAGATGAAAACATAGAAAGCAGATACAGACTTAAGATATGGTGCGAACGTGCCACTGGTGATAATGCTGAATGGGTGCTTCGAGGAGCACAAGACGGTGTAGAATTTTATAAAGAATCAAATGGTGAACTAGTGCAACTCAAGCGAGCCTTTGACTGGACTTTTCTCAAGCAAAGATTTAACAGTCTCTACAACATCAGCGACGGCTAAGGCACTGTTAATACCAGTTGACGCTTGTGTGCGTGTTTTAACGCAGTTTAAGAAGTGTTCTAGTTCGTATTCTAGCGGTGACATATCGTAATCATAAACATACACAGTTGGTGTAACGGCAATTGATCTATTGTTTACTACACTGTTTCTATAGTGTGTCACAGTATTGGCATCTTGGTCCCAAACTATTTGTCCTTCAGTGCCTAATATAGTAGTACGCCTAATCCGAACGGGACTGTACCATGTAACATCAATATCAAATTGTGGACCAGCAAACCATACCCTATCTGGGTTTATCATATTAGTGTAGTGAAAGGCACTTGCCTTTGTTACATTGATGGTTCCTAATAATTCTTGTACAATTGAAATATCATGCACTGCTAAACTTAGCAATGGATCTGTTTTTGTTTGATATATTCCCCAATTGGATCTTTCACTGCGAACATGTATAATGTTGCCAATATCAATTGATTTGATTAACTCCATTTGCGGATGATGCATAAAAATGTGTCCAACCATCAGTATATGATTGTCAACTATTCTTGCTATATGTTCTAATTGTTCTTCTGTTTCTGCCATTGGTTTTTCAACATAAACATCATGACCTCTGGTTAAAAGTTCTATAGTCTGTTCATAGTGTTGCCATAATGGAGTTGCAAGTATTACTGGGTCAGTGTTTTTGATATCGTCAATTGTTTGTCCATTTTTGATATCGATTATGTTTGTGCTTATACCAAGTTTTTGCAAACTTTGGTCAACTTTACTTCCCCAATAACCAGCACCTACAAGATTGACTTTCATCTTAATTCCTTGCATTTGTCCACAATATAATCTACCTGTGCATCGGTGAGATGAGGATAAACTGGTATTGAAAATATATCTCTGCTTAGTTGTTCTGTTACTGGAAGACTACGCCTCCATTTTTTAAATGCCGGAGTAAGGTGTGCTGGATTCGCATAGTGTATATTTGTTCCTATTCCTGCTTCTCCTAGCCTGAATCTTAGTTTATCTCTGTAAGGATGTTCCATCACATATACATAATAGCTGTGTTTTCCCCAAGACATCTCTTGAGGAGTTGTGTAATGGTCTTTAAGTTGTTCAGTGTAGTATTCAGCAATTTCATGTTTCCTGTCTAACCAACCCTGTAAGTACGGAAGTTTTGCTTGGACTACTTTTGCTTGTATATTGTCTATTCGAGCATTGTAGCCAAGGTATTCGTACACATACTTGGTGTCTCTTCCATGATTGCTATAGTATCGAGCAAGATCAATTAAATCTTTGCGACCAGTAACACAACCTGCATCACCTATTGCTCCTAGATTTTTGACAGGATTAAAACTATGACAGGTTATGTCTGCTAAACTTCCAACACGCCTGCCTTTATATTTGTATCCGAATGCCTGTGCAGAATCTGCAATTGCATAAAGATTATTACGTTTACAAAGTGCAACCAGTTTATCACAATCAGGCGTCTGCCCGTATAGGTCTACCCAAAGTATTGCACGAGTACGTTTTGTAATTAAACTTTCTGCTTGGTTAATATCTATTAGGCCATGTTTGTTTACATCACAAAACACAGGAGTTGCACCCACCGTACATACTGCTTCGGGTGTGCTTACAAAAGTATGGCTCACAGTTATTACTTCATCGCCTTTGCCAATACCACAGGCCTTAAGTGCAATTTGAAGTGCAGTTGTTCCTGAACCACAAGCGGCACAACTTTCTCCGCCGGTATAATCTGAAAATACCTGTTCAAATTCTGCTACGTCAGGTCCAGTTATAAAACTGTTTTTATCTAAACAATGTTGTATGGCTTCGTCAATTTCCCATTTGCATTCTTGATATTCTGATTGCAAATCGGTAAATGGTATTTTCATCTTATTTTTCTTTGTAAAAGTCGCTTTGTTTATACCAATTATAATATAATTCTAAGCCTTTGTCAATGTCTATTTTAGGATTAAATTTAAAGGCCATCATTGCACTTGTGCAATCAAGTGTACCCCTACTAGGCATGTTGTCTTTCTTGCCACGTACTTTCACAGTGCCTTTGCCCACCAACTTTACAATGGCATTGGCTACATCTAAAATTTTTTCTTTTTTGCCTCTGCTGATATTATATGTGCCAGTAACATTTTTTGCTACACTTGCAAGTGCAATACCAGTCGCAGTGTCTCCAACATATGTAAAATCCAGTGTTTCTTCTTTGCCGTTTACATACAATGTCTCATCAGCCATTGCACGTTTAAAAAATATGCCTATTACTCTATTGCTAACATCAAGTGGTCCATATACCGCAGTTGGTCTTATAATTACATAATCCTGACCGGTTGTGCGATTGTATTCTTTTACTAACTCTTCGCCGGCTATTTTCCATATACTGTATTGTCCACTTGGATTAAGTGTATTTTCCTCTGATGCTTCGTCGAAGTCGCCGTATACCATACTGGAACTTATATAAACAAACTTCGCAGTTTTATGACGTGTGCAACAATCTAATAGGTTTGCAGTGCCTACACACATAGTTCTGGCTGCTTCAATTGGGTTGGCTTTAACTAGAGCTTCGTTTGGAAAACTGGCTAAGTGTATAACAACATCTGGCTGAAATGTTTTAAATATTTCATCTATTTGTGGTACACAAATGTCTTCTTTAAAGATTTGTGTGTTAGTATCAATCTCTTTAAGGCGTTGTGCAAACAGATATTCAAGTTCTTCATTTGGAAGACTACCATATGTGGTAAATGCGTCTACTGCTTGTACATCATTCTTTCTAGATTTTTGTAATTCTTTAATTACATTGTGTCCAATAAGGCCAACTCCACCTGTGACTAGTATTTTTGTCTTTTTAGTTTTCGCCATTTGCATATGCCTTTATATTAGGAAATATTTTTGCTATTGCATCAGCACAGGCATGTGCGATATCCATGTGTTCTTGTTGAGTACCATTAGCACCTCTTAGTTCAACATAGTGTATCCAACTACGTATTGTACCGTTCATGTACAGTGTGGTCTTTGTGATACCTTCGGGTAATACCTTACGTGCTTGTTCTTTAGCAATGCCCTTTTTTATAGCCCAGTCGTATTCTTTTTTGGCTAGTACACCGATACGACGTTGTGCCCGTTCCCATTCCAATTGAAGTTCTCCATCATCCGTTTTGATACTGTTTTGCCTGTTCTTTGGATCCTGTAGTCGAGCTTCTGAATATTCAAACATGTCGCCTTGTTCATCAGGATTGGCGTATCGTTGCGAAAACTCTTGGAAACTAAAACTTCTATGTCGCACTATTTGATGTGCAATATCACGAGTGGTTTGAATTTCTAAACAAGCACTTGCCATTTCAAAGGGTGACCAATGTTTGTGTTTAACCAAATAGTTAAGCAACTTTTCGTGAGTGGCAGTGTTTATTTGATGATTAGGATTGGAAACTTTAGCACAATAGGCAATTAAATCTTGTGTGCTTTTGAGTGGTTCGTCATATGTTTGAAACTCACTTGGCTTGCTGTATGATACTAATCTTACTTTCATAGTTTTTCTAAATACCCTTTTGTTAATGGTTCTATACGATCAGCCACTGCGTTTACATCAACAACAAAGTCAAGTTTAACTATGCCAGAGTCTGTAATAGCTGTCATGTTTTTGTTAACAACAACTTCGATATCTTCAATATCCAAGCCTTGTTTACGCAGTGTACTTAGGTTAATTGTTTTTTGCTTGCCGTCTTCGAGTTTGAAAACAACTTTCTTAACAACATCAATAGGAATCATTTCTTGATCAATAGAATCGATTACCTGTTTCCATTTTTCAAGTTTAGTAAATGGTATGTCCATTTATGCTTTTGCTTTAGCAGGTCTTCCACGTTTCTTTTTAGCAGGTGTTGCTGGTACACCCATCATTGTATTAGCTTCTGCCTGCATACGTTGTGATTCTGCTAACATACTTTGTGCTTCAGCAGCCATTCTGTCTGCTTGAGCTTTCATATTATTAGCAATTACATCATCAGTAAGTGCACCTGTTTGTGGTGCAGCCATTGCTTGCTCTTGTGCATATGTAGGTTGTGTCATTGCGGCACTTGCTGGATTTGTAACGCCAGTATTTTCATTTAATTGCTTGTTCGAAGTTGAATTTAAACTTCCTGGAGCAATATAGTTTGGACCGCCAACTTCTCTACCAAATTCATCACGTGGACGAACTTTACCAGTGTACCCACCTTCAGCATCAAGTGCTGCCATTTTCTTAATAGCATCCTCGCCTTGCTTCATTTCATTTAGTATCTTGTTTAATTCATCTAAACGTACATTTGATGTAGGTGTTGCAGTTACTACAACGTCTGAAGTTTTAAGTTTTTTAATCCAACGTTCCTGATGACATCTTTGTAGTATTGGTGTACCATCTGAAAATAGTTTACTGTGCAGTGCATCACCAAGTGATTCTGCTTGTTGGCACTCTACACTCTCAAGAGCTTTCATAAAATCACTTGAAAGTTGTGATTGCATGTTCATTGGGTACACAACTAGACACATATGTCCTTCATCAGGTACTTCTCTAAATAAAATAGCAACCTTGCGATCACTGTGTTTTCCTAGGTGTTTAATCATCTTTTGTTTCTCCTTCAGCAGTAGACGTCTCTTCTGCATCTTTTGGGGGTTGGTTGGCTACTAGCCATTTTGTTATCCTATTATATGTACTGCCTACAATTTCAAGTTCTTTCGCCTCAAATGCACCTTTTGCAGATCCAATTTCGATTATTGTTTTGCAATTTACAATATCTTGAATGCTTAGGGTAACAGCTTCTTCTTCTGCCTTTGGCATCGGAATTTCTTTGTTTTCTTCTGTCTCTGTCATACTTTTAATTATCCTATTGTGAGTTAACTACGTAGTTTATTTACTGTTTTATGCTGGTTTAGGTAAAATTAGTAGTCAGGCCGTTCCATAAAACAAGCAGTTTCAGGATCGTTATACTCTAATTCATATTTGCAAGTTATATACCATTCACGCGAATTAGCCCAGTCTGGAGCATCAGTGCCGTCATATATAGCCACTTCATCTAGTGCAGTGACATCTGCGTCTGTTAATAGTCCGTATTCTGGTTGATCATGAATCATCTTCATATATTGCCCAAGTACCAAAGGGCGGATTAGGATTCTTATCGCCATGTATAATAAACACTGTATCACAGTAGTTAGGATCGCCCCATGAATCATATGGATAACCATCTGTAAATATAACCAATCTTTTAGGATCGATGCCTTCTTCTTTTAGATAATCAAACACACAATCAAAGTCAGTACCGCCACCACCTTTGATTTCATACTCGTCGATTTCATCAATGTTGTCATCTGTAAACACCTGCACATTGTAAACATCAGTATCAAAACAACAAATAGTAACACGGAACTGTCCATACTCTTCCATTATGCCTTTGACTTCACTCATAAAGTCTCTGC
>UEXN01003513.1_pt1 | contig 10180 bp, 7 predicted proteins | sample 1796711 | NCBI WGS metagenome assembly UEXN01 (sample SAMEA4772470, study PRJEB27181) | metagenome | reverse complement strand
TGTGTAGACAGAAATGTAGCACACCTTGAGCTAATGAAAGCTAAGTCAGATTGGGGTAGCGAGTCTATGACAGCGACCACCAATGCTATCAACGCAGGTAAAGGTTACACTGCATCTTAAATACCATAACATAGGGAGAAAATTATGGCTAAATGGGCAAAAGAAGAAGTTAAGGAAAATGTAATTAATATTGATGGGCAAGAGTTTACAGAAAAATCTTTATCTCAACCGTCCAAATATTTTATTGCTCAAATTAAAGATTTAGAGGCTCAACAGAACAACCTTCAATTTCAAATGGATCAAAAGTTGGCGGCTCTTAGTGTAATGAGAGCTAATCTTGCTGAATCTTTAAAGCCTGAAGAAATGAAAGAAGACACTCAAGAAGCCTCTTAAAAGTGAAAGATGTTGGCCTATGCCTTTAACCAAGTTACAGTTTAAACCAGGTATAAACAGAGACGTAACGTCCTACTCTAACGAAGGTGGTTGGGTTGACTCTGATAAAGTACGGTTTCGTTTAGGTTTTCCAGAAAAAATAGGGGGTTGGGTCAAGTATTCTTCCAACACTTTCTTGGGAACCTGTCGTGCGTTGCATACCTGGGTTACTTTAAACGGTACCCAATATCTTGGATTAGGCACACATCTTAAATACTATTTAGAGATAGGGCAGTCATTTAGTGACATAACACCTATTCGAAAAACCAGTACCGATTCAATTACTTTTGCTGCAACCGATGGTTCTTCAACTATTACTGTTACAGACTCTTCTAACGGCTCTGTTGTAAATGATTTCGTAACGTTTTCGGGAGCGGTTTCTTTAGGTGGTTTAGTTACAGCTGCGGTATTAAATCAAGAATATCAAATTGCTAGTATTACTGATGCAAACACCTACACAATTACAGCTAAAGATACAGACGGTGTCACTGTCACTGCAAATTCAAGCGACAGTGGAAACGGTGGATCTGGGGTAGATGGTTCTTATCAAATTAATGTTGGTTTAGATACAGAAGTAGGGGGCACTGGTTGGGGTGCGGGAACCTGGGGTCGTAGTACTTGGGGATCAAGTGCTGATATTAGTACCACTACTGAATTACGTATTTGGACTCATGATAATTTTGGTGAAGACTTATTAATAAATCCAAAAGATGGTGGTGTTTATTATTGGGATGCCTCTGCAACAAATGCTTTTACTACACGAGCGGTAGAGATAGGCACGTTAACAGGGGCTTCTGATACACCAACTATAGCAAGACAGATCATGGTTGCAGACAATAGCAGGCACGTTATTGCTTTTGGCACAAATACAATTAACACAACTGTGCAAGACACCTTGTTAATACGGTTCTCGGATCAAGAATCTTTTCTTGATTGGACACCGACAGCAACAAATACTGCTGGAGATTTAAGAATAGGATCCGGCTCTAGTTTTGTTCGAGCTATTGAAACCAAACGAGAAATTTTAATTTGGACTAATAGTTCATTGCAAACAATGCAGTATTTAGGGCCACCTTTTGTTTATGGTATTCAACCTTTAGCAACAAACATTACAATCATGGGTGCAAATTCAGTAGCTTCTGTACAGGACATAGTATTTTGGATGGGTAAGGATTGTTTTTACGTATATGATGGTCAAACAAGGCAACTTCCTTGTAGCGTTAAAGAGGAGGTCTTCTTTAATTTTAACTCTGGTCAAGAACAAAAAGTTTATGCAGGTATTAACTCTGAATTTAGCGAAGTAACTTGGTTCTATTGTTCTGATGACAACTCTGTTGCTAATGGCGGAACGGGTCAAAACAACAAATATGTAACTTATAATTACGGAGAAAAAATTTGGTATTATGGAACCATGTCACGGTCTGCTTTCTTGGATAGAGGATTAAGAAGTTTTCCTACAGGAGCAGACGATGGTTACTTATACAGTCACGAAGTTGGTTACGACGATGATGGTTCTGCTATGACAGCAACCTTAGAGTCTAGTCCAATTGAAATAGGAGATGGTCAAAAGTTTGCTGCAGTTAGTCGTATGATTCCAGACTTTACGTTTCAAGGTTCAACAACCAGTGCCCCTGTTGTAGATATGACTATGAGTATGCAAGACTACCCTGGTGCTTCTTACTCACAGGCAGAAACAAGTTCTACTACTTTGACGGCTAGTTCTACTACCACAGTTCCATTTGAACAATTTACACAAAAGGCAGACATAAGACTTAGGGGCAGATCTTTTGCTGTAAAAGTAGCGTCTTCAAATGTTGGAGTACGATGGAGATTAGGCAGTCCTAGAATTGATCTACGTGAGGATGGTAGAAGATAATGGCAGGAAACATAACCGCTTTTCCAAAACTTCCAATTCCTAATCAAGAAGTTGATATAAGATACTTAACTGATTTAGTTCGTGCTTTAGAGTCTTTTATAAATCAAGTACAGAATCCTGGACCACAAAGAGGAACTGCTCAGACTCTTACAAACTTGCAATATGGTAACGATGTGGGGTTGGAAGCAGGAGCTTTGTATGTAAGTAACTGTATTAATACTACAAGTTCTGGTTACGTAAGAATATCTTTATTAGATGTAAGTGCTTGTAAAGGATCTGAAGCGACAACTTCTGTAGGAAGTGTTACCGTTGCTGTTTCTTAATGTAGACGAAACGAAAAAAAAGGTTTAAGGTATGAAGTTGAAGGAGAAAGATAATGGCGTCATTTTCTAGTTTTGGTGATATGTTTGATGGTGGTGGCCCTGGTGCTTCTGGCGATACTTTTTCAGGCGGTCCCTTAGAATCTCTTCGAGGTAGCTCTTCTCAAAGTTCTGGAGACAGTTCTAAAAGTAATTTATTTTCTTCAATAGGATCACTCGTTGGAATGATTGCAGGCGGTCCTGGTGGTTCTGTGGTTGGAAATGTTATTGGATCAATGATTGGAGGCAATAGTCTTCAAGGTTCTTTAACTTCTGGAATAGGAAGTTTAGCTCAAGGTCTTACTATGGGTCCGGCAGGGATGATGACTTCTGCTCTTGGAGGTATGACTGGAAGTAATAGTGGATCTCAAAACGTTGGCCAAAATATTCTTGGGTTACTTGGAGGTAAAAGGTCTGCATCAGGAGGAGGTTCTGACGCTGGACTAAGTGGAATAATGAATATTGCAAATGCTACAGGGGCAAGTAGTCCTTTAGGTTTAGCAATACTGGCTGAAACACTTCAGCCAAAAGGTCCAATTGCAACGCCTTTACAGCAAGCTCAAATGGCAACAGGAGAACGTGTTCCTAGTTATCAAGGAACTCCTGCTCCAGATCCTAGATCCAGCAACGCCTTTAGTTATTCAAGAAGACCTATTGTAAGAGCAGCTATTGGAGGTTTAATTGAGGGTCCTGGTACAGGAACCAGTGACGATATCCCTGCACAAATATATCAGAACGGTGGTCCAGTTCAAGAAGCAATGCTTTCAGATGGAGAGTTTGTTATGACCGCAGACGCTGTTAGAGGTGCAGGAAATGGTAACAGAGCGGCAGGAGCTGCTGAGATGTATAAACTTATGAATAACTTTGAAAGGAGAACATGATGGCTGAATCGGACCAGCAATCCCTTGTTCAATCACAAGTACTTTTACCAGAGTATCAAGAGAATTTCTTAAAGGATTTACTTTCTAATATTTATAATGTTCCTAGAGACCCTAACACGGGAGCTGTTGTTGGGGATCCTACTGGTATTGCGGCAACCTCTCCACTTTTTGGTGAGGCTGTTTTTGACGAACAAGGTAATCCTGTTTTTGAAACAGATGCAGATGGAAATGTAAGGGTCGATCAGTACGGAGAGCCTATCCAAGTTGTCAAAGGTGGTGTTCCTAGACCTGACGTAATGCAATTCACTGATGCACAAAGACAGGCTATAGAACAAGGTGTCTCAGGAATAGGTGCTTATGAACCTATGTTAGAGAAAGGCACTCAAACTTTAGATCAAGGATTGCAGAGTTATTTATCTGGTCAACAGGCTCTTGCTGGAACAACTGCTGGGTATGATCCTACAAGTTATAGAGATTTCTATGATCCTTTTGTAGAGCAAGTGATAGAGGCAAGTGACAGAGATATCGATAGAGCCGGACAAATAGAAGCAAATAAAATTGCTGGCACATCTGTTGGCGCTGGAGCTTTTGGAGGAGCAAGAGAAACTATTGCTCAACAAGAGTTAGCTAAAAACCTAATAGAACAAAAGGCAAAAATAGGGGCACAGCTAAGATCAAACGCATATACAGGGGCACAGCAGCAAGCACAAACTGCGTTCCAAAACCAAATGAATAGAGGTCAATCTGCGGGGCAAATATTTGGATCTTTAGGTGCTGGCATTGGACAACTTGGCGTATCTCAAGGTGCTCTAGGTGAAGCAGCGCAATCGCTGGGACAAAAAGATGTAAACGCTTTATTTAATCTTGGTGGTTTAGAACAACAACAAAGACAGTCTGAGTATGATGTGCAGAGGGCTGGTGCTATAGAGGAAGCATACGAACCGTTCCAACGTTTCTCCTATATGTCTGATATCTTTAGAGGTGTTCCATCTACACAAGGTTCATTAACTGCAACAAGTGCACCAAGGCCAAATCCAATTGCATCTGGAATTGGAAGTATGCTTGCTTTAAATGCTGCTGGAAATAATTCTTTAGGTGGTTTGATCCCAAGAGGTACATGATATGAATAGTTCAAATGTTTATAATAGAAAATTATTTAAAAGAAACGCAAGAAATAAATTAAGTGAGATGGGTGGTGTTGATCCTAATTTAAGTGGGATCATGAGATCTTCTCCAGAACTTATAAATGCTGCTGTTGCAGCTATTCCTATTAGAAACACTGGTCAAGGAACTGCTCCGCCTCAAACTAATATGGCTCCTCAAAATAATATGACAATGACTCCTCAAACTAATATGGCAATAGCTCCTCAAAAGAACATGGCGATAGGTGGTCCAATTGATATTGGTAAAGCACCATTGACTCAAAAACAAAAAACAAAAGGTTCTAAACTTGCTGAAGGATTAGGTTATGGAATATCCATGTTAGCAAATCCAGAAGCAAATAATGCGCTTGCATCTATTCAAGCTGGACTTGGTGGGGATGCTGTAGCAGAAGGAAAGTTAGCTGCTATTGCTTCTGCCTATGATCAAAACAGTCCGCCAAAAGTTGTATCTGATACAATAACAAATGCTGTTGGAGCTCCGAATACTAAAAAAGGATTAGAAGAAACGGCAGAATATGTGACTGGAGAACCAGTACCTAAAAACGCTACCATCAATGAATTAAATCAAAAAATTATGCAAGCCTCTATAGGTGGTGCAATAGCAGGTCCAAATAGTGTAGGCGAACGTATATCTAAAGCAGTTCTTTTAGGACTAGGAGAAGCCAAGAAAACGGAAGCCGCTAGACTTGCGGCTATAGCAGCGGCAAAGGCAACTGCTCCTGAAGCAAGAAACTACCGTCCTCCATTAGATGCATATCAAGATATTTATAAGGCTGCTCTAGCAGATACATCAGCTAATTTACAAAGAGATGATGGAACTGAAATGACTCAAGCAGAATATGCAAACTTAACTGCCTTGCAGACCATAGTAAGTTCTTATACACCTCAACAATTAGTTGGAACACAATTCCAAGGTATACACGGAGGTGGTACACAACCACCATCTAGTAGCACACAGGCACCAGTAGATACAAAAGGACATGTTGCTGCTAACAACGCAGCAAAAGCCGCTGGAAAAACAACATACACTTTTAATGGTGAAGAATTTAACGTTCAAGGATAAGAGCCAAACATGGCAGACGAAGCATCTTTTGTTCCAATACCTGTAGAAAAAGAAGTCGTAACTGAATCTTTTGTTCCAATACCTGTAAATCAAACAGACACTACTGACAGAGGTATTCGTAACACTGCTGAAAGCGAAGGAGTGTTAAACGAATTTCAAGAAGGCGTAATGAGTGGTCTTGTTGGAATTGGTCAAGGTATTGGAGAGCTTGCTGCTTTACCCGTGGACATAGCTCTTGACACAGATCTTTCTTCAAAAGTGACTGAGGGAGCAGAAGCTATTAGAGATTATGCAGGGTTAGATCCTGTTGGTATAGTAGGCGGAGGAGCAGAAGTTGTAACACAATTTGTACTTCCCGCTGGAAAAGGAATAAGTCTTGTTAACAAAGCGTCCAAAGCAAAGAGAGCGGCTAAAGGTTTAAAAGATGTTCCTTTAACTAAATCCGAACGTTTTGGTTTAGCTCTTAAAGAAATAGGGGCGGCTGGTATTGCTGATGTAATAGTTTCTTCTGATGGAACGACAAGCATAGGAGATTTTTTTGAGGGAGGTATTACTCAAACAGATAAGACTATTGGATTAGAAGGAAGAGCAGAAGCATTAAGACGTGTAAAAAACAGGTTAAAGTTTGGTGCAGAAGCAGCGGCCATTGGATCAATAGCAGAACTTGGGTTAAGAGGTACTGGTTTAGTAGGACAAAAAGCAGTAGCCCCTGCTATAAAAGCAGGTGCACAGACTGCAACAGGGCAAGGACTTATTAAAGGAATAACAAAGTACCCCAAACAATTAATTCAAAAGTTAGACGATCTTGAAACTCGCCGGACTACTGCTATACCAGGATCCTCTCAAGAACTTAGTAAAGGTCAGAAAATATTTGTAGATCTAATTGGGACTACAAGATACAGAGGTCTGTTACCAGATGCAGTTGCAACGGAAAGACTTTTAACTTCCTCTAGAATTAAACCTCATATAGATAAAGCTGAGACTACTCTTAATAGACTTAATAAAAATTTAGATTCTGTTTTAAAAAATCTTTCACCATCAGAAACTGCTGTTCGTAAATCAGAAATTTTAAATCAAATTAACGACTATTTAACAAATCCTCTTAAAAAAAGAACACCAAAAGCAGGTCAACGTTTGTTATCTCCTCCATCACAATCAGTTACACAAATACCCAAGACGTCAAACAGCACCAGTCAAAACTTTATTAACAGTCTTCCAAAAGAAATTAGGGCAGATGTTAAAGCTATGAGAAACCATGTTGATACTTTAAGTACTGATATAAAGAATAGTAATTTTTTAAGAGACAATGATTTTATAAATAAAACTACAGGAAAAAGTATTAAAGATGTTATTGAAGATAACTTAGGAACTTATTTACGAAGACGTTACAGAGTTTTTGAAGATGCAAAATATACTCCAGATGCAAAGACTACAAAAATAGCTGATGACTTTTTTAAAACAAACAAAGATTTTACAGAATCTGAATTAAACAAAGTGTTGAAGTCTTCTCCTCAAGATTTAAATGCTAATGTTGCAACTAGAATTGGTGTAACTATAAATAATGGAAGAGCAACTGTAGGTGCTTCTGTAACAGATGAAGCTGCAAGAATAGCAAGAGAAAACTTTCTTCGAAGATACAAAGTTAAAAACAGAGGTGCTACCTCTGGTGGTAGAGTAGCATCTGAAAGATTAAATACAAAAATGTTTTTAGAAAAACAAACGTTGCCTCCACAACTAAGAAAATTTTTAGGGGAGGTAGATGATCCTAGAGATGCTTACCTTGGAACTGTTGCAGACTTAGCTGAGTTTAAAGCTGTTGATGACTTCTTTGGAAAAACTAAGTTTCTTGCAGATAATGACGAAGCTATTGGAAAACTTTTTATTAATCCTACAAAATTAAATCAGACCCAGTTAAAAGAAATGTTAGACTCAGGAGAGTACGTTCAGCTAGGAGGAAAAGGTGGAAGAAGTACCTTACTGGGAGAAGGCGCTGCAGAAGGCGTGGAAGAAACTTTAAACAGATCTGGGTGGGGTAGCTTATACGGATACGTTGTACCTGAAACAGTATATAAAAATTTAACAAACTCCATTGTAGCTTCAGATAATGTTTATGGACAAATGGCATTAAGTGCTTGGGGAGGGTTTTTAAAAGTTAAAGCTGGTTCTCAATATAGTAAAACAATTTTATCTCCGGTAACCCAAGTAAGAAATCTTTTAAGTGCAAGTTTGTTTGCTGCCGCTCAAGGAAATATAGGTAAAGGGGCAAACTTATATGATTCTCTTAGATTAGTTTTAGCTGATCTTAGTTCTAGGCCTACAGATGAACTGTTAGAAGAGCTGGCAGACATGAATAGGCGAGGTCTTTTAGGAACTCAAGCCGAAGTACGTGAAATACAAGACATGCTTAGAAAGGGTGCTGGGTATAGAGAATCAAATGCTAGTAGTGCAGCGGAAGCTCTTTTTGGTAAAAAAATAACTGACATAAAAGCTGTTAAAAAAGGTGCGGCAGTTTTAAAAAAAGCAGAAGATGTATACACTGCCTCAGATGATCTTTGGAAAATTTACAATTATACATTTGAACAAAACAAATTAAGAAATGCTTTAGACTCATTAAGTATGGAAGATAGCTTTAAGTACTTAACTTCTAATATAGACCTTCAAGAAATGTATAAATACTCTTCTAAGTTTAACAGTGGAAAATTTCCTGAACAATATGATGTTATTCAAGATTTAATTAAAGATCGTGCTGCTGCAATTGTTAGAGACACTGTTCCAAACTACAACAAAGCTCCTGAGATTATTAAGGCTGCAAGAAAACTTCCTGTTGGTAACTTTATAACTTTTCCATATGAGATTTATAGAACAGGATTCAACACACTTAAACAAGGTTTAGATGAGTTTGCTTCAGAAATACCTGGAGTAAGAAAAATTGGAATTAGAAGATTAACTGGGGCTATAACAACTTTTGGTGTTCTTACGCCTACTTTAGCAACTCTTGCTTATAAGCTGTCTGGTGTTAGTAGAGATGAGATGAAGGCTTATCAACGTTCTTTTGGAGCACCTTGGGAAAAAAATGCTACGTTAATTCCTACAGGTAAAGATGAAGAAGGTAATATAGAGTATATAAATTGGAGCACTTCTAATCCTTATGACACTCTTGTGAGAGCCTTTAACGGTGCTATGAATGCTATAGGAACTGGAAATAAATTAGATAAATCTGTTCCAGAAATTATGGTAGACGTTATGGGTCAAGCATTAAAAGAAACTGCGGAACCTTTTCTTTCTCAATCAATGGTTGCTGAAGCATTATTAGATGTGACTCCTGGAATAAGAGATGGAAGAACTATGACAGGAGCAGAAGTATATAATCCACAAGATTCCGCAGTGACAAAAGGTGCTAAACGTCTTACTCATATTCTTGGCAGTGTTCTACCAAGTGTTATTCCAGTTAAGGTCAGTGGTGGAGAAATTGAACCTAGCAATTTTGCTCGTGGGTTTGTAGGTACTTTTGCTCCTAATATAATTAGTCCAAAAACTAGAACTGGAGTAGAAAAAGATTTGACAGAACAATTAATTAGGACAGTTTTAGGAGTAACTCCTTTAAAGTTTGAACCAGAAAAAGGTCTTAGATATAAAGCATACGAGCTTCAAAGAGAGCAAACAAATGCTAAACGAATGTTTAACCGTGAAACAAATAATTTTAATGCTACCCCTAGAAGTTTTATAAAAGAATATACAGACGCTAATGAGGCAAAATTTAAGACTGATAAAGTGTATCATCAAATGATTGAAGATCTTAGAACTATGGGTGTTAAAGATAATGAGATCCGAAAAGTATTTAAACGTTACAGTATCGGTGGTGTTGATGGTATTATGAGAGGAAGGTTTGAACCTTTTGAAATAAATAAAAATCATTACAGAAACATGAATGACGCAGGAACACGTTCGTTGTTTCCTAGACAAGAAATAAACACACTAAGACAAGAGTATCGAAAAAGACGTTTCTTAAAAAACGAAGAGCCAGAACAAGTAAGCACAAATAATGTTGAATCTAACACAACATTTCAACCTGTTGTGAGTGCTCAAGTTCCGCCGTCAAGCTTTACTCCAACTCCTGTCAGTCCGCAAAATACAAGAACATCAAGCTTTACTCCAACCCCTGTGAGTAGAAATGTTGATCCATCGTTGTTAGGATCAGACCCTGTCTCTCAAGCAGCAAATGCTCAGATAGCTAGACGACTCAACACCTAACCAACCTCGCCCCAGTTATCTCCTAGTTCCTCGTCTACCTTAGAGGGAACCTTGAGGACATGATCCAAGCCCGTCTCCATAATCTTCGTGATCCTCGTTGCTTGCTCCTGGTTCTCTACTGAAAAGCACAGTTCGTCATGCACCGTGAGCATTGG
>UEXN01003478.1_pt1 | contig 10228 bp, 7 predicted proteins | sample 1796711 | NCBI WGS metagenome assembly UEXN01 (sample SAMEA4772470, study PRJEB27181) | metagenome | reverse complement strand
AAGGCGGCAGAAGAAGCTCGAGAGAGGGCGGCTGCAAAGCTGAACATGGATGTGAATCAGATGGTCTGGTTCCGCACATTGCATAGCTTCGCGTTTCAGATGCTGGGGTTGCAGGTCAAGCAGGTGTTGGGTGGCAAGGACTATTCCAAGCTGGGCGGACTCTTGGGTCTTGAGTTTACATCCAACTCATCTGCAACGATGGCTGAAGGTATTCTGTTCAGACCCGGCAAGAGCGGTGATGCGTACCTGTCCATCATTCAGATGGCACGGGTTCGAGGTGTGAGTATCGAGCAACAGTTCAACGATGTAGCTGACCGCAGGCTGCACTACCAGCAACTCAAACTGGTGGATCAGGTGTTTCGTGACTACAAGAAAGAGACTGGCAAGGTAGACTTTGTAGACATGATCGAGGACTTTATCGAACAGGGTGACAGTCCGCTGCTCGATGTCTTGATTGTGGATGAAGCGCAGGATCTGGTTCCGTTGCAGTGGCGCATGGTACATGAGGTAATGAAGCCCAACGCCAAGCGCATATACTATGCCGGAGATGACGATCAGTGCATCTATTCTTGGATGGGTGTGGACGTTAAAGATTTTCTGAACGCCTGCGATAATAAGATAATACTGGACAAGTCCTACCGCCTGCCTGTGTCGATACAAAAACAAGCGGACAATATGGTCAGGCGTTTGATAACACGGCAACCAAAGACATGGTCGGGCACCGACGAGCAAGGTGCAATTGTCTGGCACCGTGACATCATGGATGTGGATATCAGAGAGGGTGAGTGGCTTATACTGACTCGAACAAACTTCATAGCCAACAAGGTGGCGAGTGATCTCAAGGATCAGGGTTTCTTGTACTGGCGCGAGGGGTCAGGCTGGTCGATATCACCAAACGTGTTGAGCGGTATTGAGCTATGGCTCGATCTGTGTAAGGGCAGGTTCCTGTCTGCGGCAGACCTGAAGAAGCTATCAACGCTGCTGGTAGCAGATGTTATTACAAAGGCTGGAAGGAAACAGCTTGCCAATCTGGACACCGAAGAAACATATGGTTTTCTGGACATAAAGAAGCTGTGTGAATTGACGGCAGAGATTGATACACCGTGGCACGAGGTGCTCAAGGTATCCGAACGGGAGCGGATATACATTACATCTGTGCGCCGGATGGGTGAGTCAATCCTGACAGGTACACCGCGCATAAAGATATCAACCATACACAAAGCCAAGGGCGGTGAGGCAGACAACGTAGCTCTGCTTCTGGACTCCTCGAGGGCTTGTGTCGAGAGCAGGGATCAGGACTCTGAGATCAGGACATTCTATGTTGGCCTGACTCGCGCTCGAAAGTCCCTGCACATTGTAGAGTCACAATCATATTATGGGTTTCAACTATGAAAAACAGAAAACATTTTCTAGATACGGCAGAGGCACTAATCAATGGAGACAGAGCCAAGGAGTATGGTCCTGCTAAAGAGAACCACGAGCGTATAGCACAGATATGGGGCACCATACTTAACCATGAGGTTACGCCTGAACAGGTGGTCGCTTGTATGATAGGCTTGAAGTTAGCCAGATTGAGCCATGATATGACAAAGGATGATTCTTGGAGGGATATCATAGGTTACGCAGCCCTTGGCGGAGAGATTGTAAATGACTGACAAGCAGATGAACCTTCTTGATATTGATGTCAAAGAAGCTGCCCTTGGATTCGGTGATGATGAGTGGGAGCCGCCGTCATCCTTTCCTGATCTTACAGGATATGATCGTATCGCTATTGACTTGGAGACACGAGATCCGAATCTGATGAAGCTGGGGCCGGGGTGGTGCAGGAACGATGGCTATGTCATAGGCTACGCTGTGGCGGCTGGTGATTTTGTTGGCTACTATCCTGTGCGTCACGAGGAGGGCAACCTGCCGGAGAAGCTGGTGGTCAACTGGCTGAAGAAACAGATGGCTACACCCAAGATCGAGAAGGTTATGCACAATGCCATGTATGATCTGGGCTGGATGCGCTGGGCAGGGATCGAGGTTCAAGGTCCGATAATCGATACCATGATAGCCGCGCCACTGCTCAACGAAAACCGTAGGTTCTACAATCTAAACTCTCTGACAGGCGAGTACCTTGGCGAATACAAGAACGAGAAGATGCTCAAGGCTGCGGCTGCTATGTACCATGTGGATCCGAAGAGTGACATGTGGAGATTGCCGTCGAAGTTTGTGGGCAGCTACGCCGAACAGGATGCTGCGGTAACATTGCGGCTCTGGGACAGGCTGCGTGTAGACATTAAGAAGGATGAAGTAACAAGCATATTCGAGTTGGAATCTAGTCTGTTACCTGTACTTCTTGAAATGAAGACTAAAGGTGTGCGTGTTGATATTGATGGTGCAGAGCAGATTCAGATCGAACTTAGCAAGCGCGAGAAAGAACTGTTAAAAGAAATAAGGTCCGATACCGGGGTGTCTATCGAGCCGTGGTCTGCTGCATCGGTGGCAAAGGCGTTCGATGCCCTTGGGCTTAAATACCATAGGACAGAAAACTCTAATGCTCCGTCCTTTACAAAGCAGTTTCTTAGCAATCACACTCATCCCATAGCGCAGAAGATTGTGAAATTGCGTGAATTTAATAAGGCAAACACTACCTTTGTTGAGACAATACTTGAACATTCGTGTAATGGTCGCATCCATTGTGATTTTAACCCTCTTCGTTCTGATGAAGGGGGGACAGTTACAGGAAGATTTTCGTCGTCCCACCCGAATCTACAGCAGATCCCGGCAAGAGATCCAGAAATAAAGTCCATGATCCGTGGTCTATTTATACCCGAAGAGGGTACAAAGTGGGGCAGCTTTGACTATGCGTCACAAGAACCACGCTGGCTGGCACATTACTGTGCTCAACTGACGGGCGTTCACAGGCACCCTCAGATAGATAGTGTAATTGATATGTACCAACAGGGCAACGCTGACTTTCACCAGATGGTGGCAGATCTTGCTGACATAACCCGTAAGGAAGCCAAGACTGTAAACCTTGGTATCATGTACGGTATGGGGCGTAAGAAGCTGGCTGGTGTTATGGACATCGATGAGATGGAGGCCAAGTCTCTGCTCGAGAAATACCATGAGAGGGTGCCGTTTGTGAAAGGTATCGCAGATCTGGCAGCGTCAACCGCTAGTAAATCCGGGTCAATACGCACATGGCTGGGTCGTAAATGCAGGTTTGATATGTGGGAGCCTAAGTCTTTCGGGTACAACAAGGCTATGAAGATCGAGGAGGCGATCAAAGAGTATGGTGGCAAGGGTATGATACGTCGTGCCTTTACATACAAGGCTTTGAACAAGCTCATCCAAGGTTCGAGTGCCGATCAGACAAAGAAAGCCATGGTAGATTGCCATGCCGAGGGCCTGACACCCATGCTTACAGTGCATGACGAGTTGTGCTTTAGCATTAGCAGTCAGGAACAATCGGACAAGATCGTTGAAATTATGTCAACTTGTGTGCCAAGTTTAAATGTGCCTTTTGAGGTTGACGCAGAACTTGGTGATAACTGGGGAGAAGTGGGATGAATTGTTGGCACTGTCAGACAGAGCTTATTTGGGGTGGTGATCATGATTGTGACGAGGACAATGAGTTTTTCTGCATGGTCACCAATTTAACTTGTCCCGAGTGTGGGGCATTCGTGGAAGTGTATCTTCCAAAACAAGAGGAGCAAGAAGATGTGGACTAAATTTTTAAAACTGTTCTTTCCCTGTCTCGTTAAAGAGCCAAAGAGAGCAAGATATATGGACGGACGTTTGAAGGGGGACGATAAGAAAACTCCGACCATTAACGAAGCATGGGAAGGTGGCAAACCACCTGCCAAAAAGAGAGGCCGTCCGCCGAAGGCCAAGAAGCGCGGCAGACCACCGAAGAAAAAATGAGTAACTTTTCTGACGCAAAGCTGTCAGTAAGCCAGTCAGTCCAGTCCGTGACTCAGTTGTTCCTGAAGCACGAGTCTGGGCTGCTGGACGAAGCCATCAGCAAGTTGCATGAAGTAGAAAGCCTGATCCAAAAGGCAGAGAAGGAGGTTCGAGATGATGTTTGAAGCTCTGATACTTGTATGCATGTCAAAGGAATTGAAGGACTGCTCAGTCATAGAAGACACTCGAGGTCCTTATGCTACACTCGAGCGGTGCATGGACAGAACAACAGAGATGTCTGCTGCCATGTTGACGTTTGACAAGAATCAATTCGTCATGGGTGCAAGATGTGAGCCTGTTGAGACTCCAAAACAGCAATTCTCAGCGACCTGAAGGTACATTGGTACGTCTATCGTTCACGAGGTCTACGAGAATCGATGTTTTTATTCAATGATTTCAGTCATCTGCAAGGGTACGCATTCTATCGACTAAACGTCTTGCACGGTTAGGAACCTGTGTATACCACCTCGAGTCCACCATTTCGTCGGCTGCGGCGTTCCAATCACGGGCATCGACCCCGGCCTTCATGCCTTTGAACTTGCTGAGTCTGGGTCTACCCATGTTGAACATCATGTTTGCAATGATGTGCTGACACTCTTCGGGTAGGTCATCGAAGTCAGGATACAATACTTTACACTCATCGACAGTCACTGCCATGTCTAGTGAGAACAGTTGCTTTACTCGCTCCTGTTCCACGACTGTGCCAACAGGTTTGCTGTGTTCTTCGTCACTTTCTGTGATGAGGTGGCCTATGCCACAGGTTGGGAGTCCAAGATGGTCGAGATAAATCTCGTATTTACATCCTTCATCCTCCGCGATTTCTTCGCGCAGCTTGTCTTTGTTCATTAGATTGTCCTTGGAATTTGAGCGTTCTTCGCTTGATTAATAGGATTGCCTCCGCCCACTAACTGTAACGAGCTTTGTTGCTGCGCCAAAGCAGAGGAAGGTGCGGGAGATGCCAAGGGGATAACACCTCCCGCTTGCGCTGCTGACGGAGGAGCGACAGCAGCAGCAACTGGTTGGGTCGGTGCTGTTATTGTAGGTGCTTGTGACACAGGCTCCGGTACAAATGTTGGTTCTTGTGACACAGGCTCCGGTACAAATGTCGGTATCTGTTCTGCCTCTTGTGTTAAACTTTCTGAAAGCAAAGATTTTCCACTGTACTCTCTAGATTTATCGAGCAGTCCTCTCATGGGCAGCTTTGTTATCTTTCTAGGTTCACCTTTGATAGCTGTCTCTGCATAAACATCACGAACAACTTTGTCACTTATTGTTACGGGCCGAAACTTACCACTCATTATAAAAGCTAATTCTTGTGATCCTAAATTAGAGTCACGTTTTAACGCTGTAAATACTTGTGCTCTGTTCAACCCGGCTGCTTCCGCAGCTTTCATGAACCCATACATTTGACGCTGTGCTCGAAACGCATCCTCGTTTGCCGCCACATAGGCATTTATAACATCTTCTTCTGACGAGTTGTTTGCTTTTGCCACACGAGTAAAGTCTCCAAGAGACTGTGATCTTAATGATGTAAATTGGTAGCCTTTATAGGAAAGAGACTTTGGAATATTTAACTCTAGCTTTCTCATGCCAGTAGCAGCAGTAAAAGCTTCTTCATGTATGTTATATTCTCTGCCCGTTCTTGTTGGGCCACCAGTGGCTGCGCTTGACACACGACCTGCTTCTAATCCTCGAGCAGTTGGTTTTACAAACATTTCTAAAAAGGTAGGTGTGAAGCCACCAAGTATATGTGTGAAGCTGTTACCAAGCTTTGTTCCAAAGTCATTACTGTCCTGCCATATTGGAGATCCGGTAGATGTTTCTCCACCTCGTCCAAAATAGTTCTGAGGCAAAGCGTCCTGAACTCTTTCTGCAATCAGTGACTCACCAGCAAACGGATCCATGAAAGAGGCAAATGCACCCCACATTGATGCAGTTATTTGCTCCGCTTCTCCTGCTCCTATCTCCCCTTTTTGTTTGTATATCTCCATGGCTCTTCTAGCGGGAGTAAAAGCAAAGTCGTATGGCATCATGTAACTAAGATCAGCGTGTTCCCATTTACCATCTTTTGGCTTGCCAAGTGACATAACCAAATGACCTTCCATGAAATACGGCATCAAAGGCTTCATAGCCTCAACATCTTCTTCAGATACACCTGTTGCTGCGTAACTAGCTTTTGCAACGGCGGCAGGTATGACACCTGCCGATGCGATGTAGCTGGTCAGGCGATTAGCACCGATGGCTCTTATCTCACGCTCAAGTCTTCTAGCGTTTTGTTCTCCAACCTTCTGGATTAATTCGTCTGATGCTTTAAATCCAAGTTCTCTGGTCCCGCGTTGCACGATGTTGGCAGTGTTACGGATGACCTCTGCCGGGAACGCCACAAAGTTTCCAGCTACAGGTATCTTACGAATGGATTTTATAACCTCCGGCACCCGTGAATAGATGGGCATTGTTTCTTTAACGATGTCTGATGCGAACACATTTAAGAAACCATGTCTGCCAGTAAGCTCCGAGGTTCGAGGTGCAAGACCGGATTGCACAAGATCAGAAGAAATATCACCAAGATTGTCGGGATCTAAACCAGCCTTACGAAATGCTGCTCCATACTTTGCTTTCTCTCCGATAAATCCAACTGTCTTCCAAAAAGTATCAGTGTCTGAGTATATTTTTTGTAAGCCCCTGACTCCGGGGGTTTTCTCTATCAGACTATTTAGATTAGTTGCAGACTTTGCAGAAGTCTTTCCGTACTGTTCTCGCAGCAACAGTTGCATCTCGTTGACCGCTAGGTTTTCGTCAACAAGACCAAGATCACCAATCATCGAAAAGAATTTGTCAGACTCTTCATCAGATAACGCTGAAGCTTTTTTAAATACCGCGTCAAAAGCTTCTCCAAGTTCTGTAGTGCGTGGCAGATTACCATTTGCGCCGACCATAAAAGTACCTGATAAAAAGTTACGAACTTGTCCTATGGGATTGAGGACAGTCTTACCCATCTGAGATATGCCTTTGGCTTGCAAAGATAGAGCCAGCACTTCTGTTGCTATGTTTGTGTTTCTAACGGGTGTGGTCAAAGCATTGTATATTTCTGTCGGCACATACTCACCTGATAGATCTCCAAACTTCCCAGAAAATATTGTTTTTCCAGAACCCTTGCCCTCTATTGGTGCTCTATCTCCTAATTTAATGTAACCAGCATCTTGTAAAGTTTTTTCTGCACCTCTTCCCACATTCTCCCCTGAAACAACTAACGGCCTGCCCCCAGCGTTAAATAAATCAATTGCGTCGTCGTAAGAAACTCTTTCTGTTTGAGCAAAATTACGAAAAAATTTATTGCTTGCATCAAACTTAGATAGATCTGACACTGTTCTAATATATAACTCTTTTGGATCTCGAACCTCGTTCAAAAGTTCACGCAAAGCTGGTGCTCTTTCCATAAACTTAGTCCGTTTTTTAAACATCTCTTCTGACAGTTGATATAAAGGTCTTGACGCTGCTCCAACTCTACCTGTCGTTGCGGCTCTTTCCATTATCTTGACTGCTGCTTCTGGATCTAGTCTTTCATCAAGAGAAGCCTTGGTAAAAAACTTATTTATTTCCATCTTGGCGTTGCCGACGGCATCTGGTGTGGTTAGCTTTGGGTCAGCTTTTTGCATGGCTTTAGCAATTTGATCTACAGCTTTTTTATACGCTGGCTTTTTAGCAACGTCTTTCATGGTGACTGTCTCAGGATCAAACGCACCTTCGTATAACCTACGCAAATACGATCCGCGATTGTGATCCATTTCTTTTATCGCGGCATCAGCTAAATCTCTGTTAACCGCCCCAGCAGCCACGGAATCTTCTAATTCTTTAACACCTCTATCAGTCAACTCATCAACTTGATTACGCATCTTGTTAGCAGCAGCTACTACATTCTTTCCGTAGTCATCGAGAGCCTTTACATCACCTTCAAGAAACGACAACAAATCGTCATAAGCTTTTTGCACTCCCTCTTTGCCGCGACCAAGAAGTTTCTGACCTTTGACAATTTTACGAGCTTCTCTGTCAAATGATGCAAAAAGATTTGCAGCTTTCTGTGCCTCTTGATCTGTTACGTTGTCTATTGTTCTTAGATCTTCAAAGATATTTTTTGGTGTTTCACCCGTTGATGTAAAGTATCTACCCACTCTACCATCAAAGGCTCCAGATAGTTTGCCACCTAAATAATCAAAGCCTGCACTGAAAGCTCGAGCGGCTGCTGGTACACCCGGAAGCATACTCACAGCCCTAGTTGTAGTTCCAAGAACCGGGAACAAAGCTTCAAAGCCCAGCCCTACAGCCGTACCCTCAACTCCCATTCTTAATTTGTTTCTGAGTCTACGAGCAGCTTCATCTCTGCCTTGGAGTCCACTGTCAACTTCTGTCTCAAGTGCATCCGGTAACACATCAAAAGAGTCAGCAAGAGTTGCTGTTCCATCTGGAGCCACAATCATTTCAGCAGCACCAGCCGTAAGACTTGTTGTTGCAGCTAACTTTGCTCTAGCGGTGAATGCATTGTCAGATCCAAGAAGAGCTTTACCAGCTTTCGATTTACCAAAGGTATCAGCGCCAGCTTTCAGTATGCTTTTTGATGGCAGTGTGGCGGCACCTCGAGCAACAGAACTTGCCCTGCCTACCCATCCAATTACAGGAATCAATGCTGCACCAAATGTGGTTATGGATTCTGCTGTCTTACCTGCCGTTGTCTCGGGAGTAAATCCAAGAAAATCTTTAGCTGATTCAAAACCTTTGGTAACCGCTCTGCTGGTGTTAGTATCGGCGATAGAATCGATAACAGCAGCGCCAGTTTCAGCGATGCCTTGAGGCAAGCCAATCAAGCCTGCACCAACACCTTGAGCCACATCAGAAAAAGTACTTGTCTCTTCTTCCGGTTCTGTCGTTATGGGGACTGGAGTAAACTCAACTACGGGTTCTGGAGTAAACTCAACTACGGGTTCTGGAGTAAATTCGGCCATTTATTTTACCTTATGAGGCTGACCATTAATTGTGTAGGTAGACTGTCCAGCTTTTTTAGCTGCGGCGTTAGCATCTATATGTGCTTGTGCTGCGGCTCCAGTTAATGGTGGCTTCGCGTCTGTACCTGCTTCACTGTCACCTTGCTGTCTGGCTGTTCTAAATGAATTTGCAAGGGTTGTAGCATAGCCTGCTAGTTTTTGCTGACCCCCATCTTCCGCTAATTCCATTGCAAAGTAAGGAGATTTAAGTAAATGTCCTAAGATATCTCTTTCTAGTTTAGTAGGATCTTTTGCTACAGCAGCCTGTTCCATAATTTCTAAAAGTTGTGGCTGTTGTTGTATCATTGTCAAAGTTCTTATGTCCGCTGGCGGCATATTGGCTATTTTAAGCTGCTGTTCTAATTGATCTGTTTGAAGCTTTAGTGTTTTCTGGAATCTACCTGCATCAAAACCCTCTTTAGCAACCAGTCTTTCCATAGCAGATGTGTTATTAGCTTCATTCAAGTAGATCTGGCCTGCCAAACTAGCTTTTTGTTCTTTTAATTTTACAGCAGCAATTTTTTCCGCAGCAATCTCTTCTCTTACGTTGCTGTATGCTTGAAGCCCAAGACTCTGTTCAAGTTTGTTTTTACGTTGAGCTTCTTCACCTGTCGCATCACCATATGTTTTGAGTCCGCCAGCAAGACCTTTAACAATGTTAGTCATTGCATCAGGACTGTCTCCTGCGGCTATCATAAGGCCAGTCATCATTAAATTATACGCACCCGATGTGCGAATATCTTTAGCTGCATCCTCTCCAAGCGCCTCTTTCAGTATAGCGATCTCTGCTTTTACTCTTTCTTTTTTGGTGGCAGGTTTGCCCGTTTTTTCTTGTATCGCAGAGTCAATGCCTAACAGCTTATCAACTTGTTTATTAACAGCTTCAGCAGAAAGACTAGGACGATTTAACAGATCTTTAGCAGCGTCAGACAAATTCTGACCCGTCGGCGGTATGATGTTTTCGTCTCCGTCTTGAGTGCCCTCTCCGTCTTGAGTAATTTTTTCCACCACTGGTGGAGATAGAACTACTGTAGGTGGTCCTTCGGGTGGAACTTTTGGATCAATATTTGTTAATCTTTGAGCGGTTAACTCTTCTGCCGTTGCTACTTCAGGGAGATCTCCAGACGGTCTGTCAGGGAAGTCACCGCGTCGTGACATACCCTCTGCTTGCGCTTTTGCAATAGCTGAATCTGTAGGTCGAGGTGTAAAAGCGTCAACGATACCAGATTCAACTCTTCTCA
>UEXN01003472.1_pt1 | contig 10236 bp, 15 predicted proteins | sample 1796711 | NCBI WGS metagenome assembly UEXN01 (sample SAMEA4772470, study PRJEB27181) | metagenome | reverse complement strand
GGGGGTTCCCACTCGTGCTGCTCTCTTCCTCTTTTTGCGGGATGGGCCAATACACGTTCTTCGCGAGTACAGGAGACTTTGACTCCATCGAGCATACCCATAATAAACACTCGCTTTCGTTGATGGCTTCCACCGACTTCACTCGCACTGAATACTCCTGCCGACGCTTTGTAACCCATTTGCTCCAATCGGATGAGGACATGGTGGAGAACACTTTGATCTCCGATCTTGGTTGAGATGATCCCTTCGACGTTTTCAAAGAAAACAATGGCAGGCTTCCCCAAATCTCGTATGCCCTGTTCGATGTAAGGCCAGAGGTGCCGTTCGTCGTCTGCTCCTGCTTTTTTTCCTGCATGGGAGAAGGGTTGACATGGGAATCCGCCAGTGAGGATGTCCACTTTTCCGTAAAACTGTTTGAATGGGAAGGTCTTAAGGTTCGTCCAGATAGGTGCTGGATCCAACCACCCTTTTTCAACCTTTTGTGCCAAGTTGACGCTTGCGAAGGCTTCGATCTCCACATAACAGACTGTTCTAAGTTTTGGGATAACTCGTCTAAGTCCGAGATCAATCCCTCCGTATCCTGCACATAATGAGATATGTTGTTGGGGATTATCCACATTTTTTCTCCTCAATAGAATAAGTAAAGAGGGCTAAGCTTATCATCTCCTAGGTATACATGTAAGAAATTAAAATCCATATTTTCCATCGCCTCTTCTAAAGTCATGCCATCTTTTTCCATGAAGATGGAGATCATGCAGTTGTAATCATATATCGGATTACCTTGGTGTGCGTGGCCTACAAGTGCCTCATTGTACCGTTCGGGAAGGAGCATAACGGTTTTACAAGAGTCTTCCGCTAAAGCTTGTATTCTTTTTATTAGATCTTCCATACAGGCTCTTTTCTTATTATAGCTTGAAATTTTCTCTTGAACTCCTTTGTGATTTCACTATTCTCTGCCCAATAGGAATTCCATAGACGATAAACTTCCGGGTATTTTCTTCTCATCCGACGCTCGTAGCGTGGATCCTCCAGAATTTGCTCTAACATCCAGTCGGCAAAAGCCTCCCGTTTTTTACATCCTGTGATTCTACCATAGAGAAAGGAGTCGAATGTTTTTGGAATGTTTGTATCAATGATCATGGTCTTCGCCTTCTAATCTAAAAGATTTGTCCTCTTTAATAAATATATTTATTGGTTCTGTATGTCTAATTCCTTGATCGGATGGCCAATACATTAAACGAAGAGTGATCACTTCCTTACAAGGGAGTGATCTTACACTTCTCACATGTTTCCATACAGTGCCTTCACTGAGTTCAATTTCCACATGCGTGGCTTTGAAATACTGGTTTCTTGTATTAAAACAAGCAACCACTTCTTTTTTATTAATAAAGCTAAAATTGGGTTTTCGAGCCTCAATCTCCTCCCAAAAAAGCTTATGCCCTTCATTACGGAGGACACGAGAAGAGAGAGCACGTGCAACACTCTCTTTGTTCTCAAGTACAAGACGATTGATTCGGATGTCCACACACTCTAGATATTTTGTAGGAGTAGCATCTTTCTCTGAATACTCTTCCATCTTCTCTTTACAGAGCAACTTCAAACATCTTCTGATTTGAGCAACGTACGCATCTGCTTCTTTTTTCTTGGTGAACGTCCGCACGTAGTGATCGATGTCACAATCCATGTCTTGGAGTGCCGCTTGGGTATTCTTTGTTATATTGTGTAAAACTTCATAAAAGTACATACGGTTTTATCCTCGTTAAAATAAACTATAACTCCGTATGTCAAAAAATTATTGTCTATTTTCTTAAAACATCCTCATTATTGTCAATCCAATTGAGATGAGGCGGCCCTTGATGCTCTTTATCCCAAACGTACCACGCATACACCATCATCCCTGTCCTATATTTCCCATCTTCACGCAATTCATCTCCCAAAAGAGGGTATCTTGTAAATACGTTTATACTTTTTAAAGGGAAATTTCGATCTTGGTATAACTGGTCAAACCTTCTTTTACCATGCAGATACGAAAGGGGAAGCAACATACAAAACTTTTGTTTTGTGATCTCTTTCGCTTTTAAGATGAAGGGGAGTGCTAAACTATAAGGAGGATTCGTGATCACATAATCGAATGTACGAGTCTCCTCCAAAAAGTCGTTCTCTATATCTGAGAATTGCACATTCGGGAAATATTCGAGGAGCACTTTCACCATCGCAAGATTACCACACGCAGGCTCTAGACAGACACGAGAAAAATCAAAAGACTCTTTCTCAAACAGGTGACGTGTGATTGAGTACGGTGTTTCATAAAAGTCAGACTTACGCCTTTTACCTGTGTTCGCTCTTGAAAAGTTTTTACCCATTAGTGAGTTCCTCCCACCAACAAGCCACGTCCCACTTCCTCTTTGAAACATGATGATGGCCGAACAAAGTACAATCCGTTACGTCTTGAACGTCGTGCCCTTGTGGAACCTTGACATCAAGATTGAGTGCCGCCATCAAATCTTTGATGAATGTATTCGCACCCGATGCAAGCACTGGATCTAGAATCAAAACTTCACGCTCACCACGGGAAGTAGGATTCATCTTTGTTGGGAGATTATAGTGCTTCTTCCAACGAAGAGTCGGTTGTTGGCAGATGTCGATTCCGATTGTCCAATCGTTCACTTTGCCTGCGTGCCACGCCTTGTGCTTTAGATCGAGAACTTGGTACACAACACATGACCCAGACTCTAGTCCTATCAAGAAATGCGAGGAAACGTCCCTAGAATCGCTTGAGAAGACGTTAAAGCAATGTTCCGCATCTAGACCACCCCAATGGAGACAAACGGCAGATATGGGCGATTTACGAGCACTGAAATTTCCGTACTTGTGTAAATCAAGTCCATCGGGTTCGTCAAAAGAAACTAAACGGTAGGATTCGGACTTTGGCATCTCGATTTGGACACCTCCCATCAGAATGTGCTCCTCAAACGTGTCCCGAATCACACAATATGTTTGGTACCCAAGTTTACCATCACATTCATGCTCTTTAAACCCAAGATTGAATTGAAGTTCTTGGATCTCTTTTGCAAACGCAAGACTTCCACGAGGGTGAACAGAGTCAAACGGGTACTTGCTTTTTAAGTTGTATCTTTTCGCATCTGATAACTGATTATTTATTGGCATGTTTCACTTTCCCTTCGGCATCGGGTGGAAGCCACGTTCTTTCTTTGTTCTTTTCTAGCTTTTTGTACACTTCAAGTGCAGGCTCAATATCGAGAAGGGCACACAAATGGAAGAGAATGATGAAGATGTCCGCTAATTCTTCCGCATCTTTCTCTTCTGTGAACTCGGCAACCTCTTCTTTGAGATGGTTGATGAGGCCAGATACACTTGCTTTATTATCAAACCGAGTTTGCCACTGGTTCACATAGTTGAACACTTGTTCGAGACTGAAAGGAGGCTCAATAAAAATGTTGTCTTGATCGTGTAGCACCATCCCATCTTTGAGGAGATGGGGTTTCTTATCTATGAAAGCAACTGCAATATGAGAAGCCTCGACTCGTGCGTCCGTAAAACGCTCAAGGATCTTCTTTTTTGCTAGCCTTCGTTTGATTAAGTATTCAGTAACAGTCGTCATCATCTAATCCTAGTCTTTTTAAGATAGCACGCTCTTCGTCATCGGTTAATGATGTTAAATGCCCGAACTCCGAACGTGCGTTTACAATGTAGCCCGAAGAAGATACGGTGACTGACACTTCTTCTTGAGAATCCCAACGGGTTAAGATGACATGAATGAATTTTACGTCAATGCTATAACTCTTTTTCATAGTATTCTAACTCGCATGATCCACCAGAGCAGGCTCCACCCGCCTCGTTGAAGTTTGTATTATCTTCTTCTTCGGTGAATTTACTAAAGTCTACTTTTTTCTCAGAGTCAAGTAAAGAATAGAAAAGATCTCGGATTTCAACCTTCTTGAGGTAGTGTGGATCACTCGGATCGGGATTGTCATGCACCGCTTGAAGAGGAGCTTGATCGTAATCATAGTCCCCCGAAGAAGATAGGAGGGACACCCCTGTGAAAAACGCACGATTTTCCCAAAGGTAGTCCTGTACCGAATCCCAATCCTCGACTGAGACTGTGATGCTTACGTTGTGATGAGCACCCTCAAGGCGTGCAGGGAACGCAGTACCCCGTCGCACCCATTCTTTGTTTACACGAAGAGCAATCTCTAAATGCTCGATGTCACCCAAGTCTTGCGATGTAATACTTGAGGGAGGAGCTATACACGGGAACGCAATGACACGTGCCGTATCTGGATCCCCCCACACAGATGCAGAGCACGATTCGGGATTGATGGCGGAATATAGTTTGTAAATATCCTCGTACTTGTTCGCTTGGACACGACGAATGAATTTGGGTGCGTGGTACGGATGGATACCCGCACATGTGCCTAGCACTAATGAAGCCGTTCCCTCTGGTTTTACACAGGTAATTCGAGATGCAGGTGCAATCCCCAAAATGGATGCCCACTTTTTGTTGACCTCTTTTGCAAGGTCTGCCCCTTCGGACATCCAGTCCAAGAGACGCGGATTCGCAAGAATGCCCGTGATACTCACACCAAGTAGACTTTCACGACGAACGATGGCTCGTGTTGTTGCGTCCATCATATCTGTGAAACTCGCTTGAAGCGTTCCGAGTATTGTTGCTAATCTAACTGAGGATAAGAACTTTTCTTTCGTTGTCATCTTTTCTGCGTTGATCGTAGAAAGATTACAGAATTGCCAACCACTCTTTTTTGTGTACTCGTCATCAGTGAACATATCGAGCGTATAATTCTCTTGGATGACTCCCTCTTTTTCAATGAGGATAGGACACATTGTGATTTCGACACACGGATTATTAATGTACTCCGTGGATGGCGAGAAAATGCAAGCAGGCTCACCGAACTCTTTGGTCGCTCGAAACAGTCTGTCGTACACCGACTTCGGAGTCTGAGGTGTAATCATAGCGGAGATGTTTGCACGACCACGTTGAGGATTGGTGACGAACCAGTCTTTCGTTTTGCTGTTGATCATCTCCTCATCATCGGGGGAGAAAATCGCGATGGTTGCACTACGTCGGATGCCACCAGAGATCACTGCGTCTGCAAGGTGCATTGTGATGTCGAAAGCCTCTAAAGGTGTAAGTTTTGTAGCGTCATTTAGGATGGATGAGACACGTGTAAGTGCCCGTTTTAACGGGGAAAATCCAGGGGCTTTGCCTCCGTGTCTCAAAGGAGATCCTTCTGGTCTTATTAGGCTATAGTCGAAAAGAGGACGAGGCTCCCCCAAGAAGTAATGCCCCATTAAAGTTGAGACTGCAGATGACCACCCTTCGATGGAGTCGGCAATCATGTAGACCTGCGTCCCCTCCCCACGATTTAGAGGAGGAAGTCTCTCAACATGATGCTTTTGGACTGAGAATCCCACACCACATCCACACAACAAAAGATAGAAAGCCTCACTGAAAAAAGGAAGGCGGTCACAAAAACTTACGGTGCAGTTATAGAGACGTGCGTTCTTCTCCATGATTGCCTGCCCACCAAATTGCAACGCCCGTTGGCTCGAACTAATCTCTTTGTTGATCAATGCCTCTTCCAAACCCGCAACGAACGGGAACATAGATAACATCCGCTTTATCGTTTGAGGGTACGTCTCCCTTGTGCCGTTGATGTGCTTTGCATATTTTGCCGTAAAAACATAGTTACTTAAGTTTTTATTCATAAATTCTCCAATAAATCCACGAGGATACCATCCTCTTCTTTTAATCGTGTCCCGATGAGGGACAATTGCTCCAATGTGTAAGACCTGCGTTCACTGTCTAGGAATTTTAGATAGTCAATCAATATCCACTCTTCGCTTATGTAAATAAGGACATATGCGAAATGACCCAAGGACTTTAGGTCAAGGAGTTGATGATGTTGCGTCTCGTCTATTGCACTCTTGTTTATTCTTGATTGACGACTCTTCACTTCGATCATTCCCGCTCTTCCATCTTTAAGGAAGACTGAATAGTCGCACCCAGACTTCTCCGTGTAAACCGCACGAAATGAACGAGAGGAGGAGGACTTACTTACTCGTTTGTAAGGCTCGTACCTTTTGTAGATTAAAGCGTCTGCTAATCTAGATGCCGTACGCTCAAGGATTAACTCGGAGCGTTGACCATTGCGTTTAGCACGCAAACCTGCTAGTTTTTTCTTCATTGTACACGTTCCCCTTGAGGTTTAAAATGGATGACATAAATTGGATGATTTCACTTCTATCCGAATTTTTAAGTGAAGAGAAGGAAGAATTAGTATTCCTTGAATTATGGGATAAAGTGCCCGACATTGTGCCGTTTGAAGAGGTTTTTCATGCCCAACTTGAGTTCAAAAATGAACGAAAAATGAAGTACATAAATGTCTATGGAGGAGATCCCCGATCTGGAAATACGGATGCTATTCGCATAATGTGTTTACTTAATCCTCAGAACGGGGTTGCTTTTAAAGAGTTGTGTAAAACGGAAGGTATAAAACCTGCGACTAAGACGAGACAGTTAATACATGACTATCTTCTACAAAACAATATAAAACCTTTTTACAAGAATCTCAACAAAAAATATTATGGAACGCAAGAACCTGTGATGGAACCCCAACCTTTTGATCTAGAAAAAGCACACGAACTTCAATTTGAGGGAGAAACTGTAAACCTTGAGGAAGATATCGAGTGCCCCGAAGCTCATCATAAAACACAGAGGCAAATTCGGTGGTACTGGAGAAGAAATACAAAACGGTACTGGTAGGGTGTGTACCACGTGAACCACCCCCCTATAGAGTTACTGAGAATTTAATAATAATACCTATACTCCCCTAAAATTCACCTTTTTTTTATTTTAATTAAATTCTGAGAGACTCCTATAGAGGGTGGTTCACGTGGTACACACTTTTTTTTAAGAATGGACGTTTCTTTATAGATTACCTGCACTTACCCGAATGTGCATAACAACGTGAAAAATGTTAATTTGACAGAATTAAAAAAAGAGCCAAAAATCGATCATTTTTTTTTTTTAATTACGTTTGCACTTTTTTGGGAATATTGGCCATCTGTGGTTCACACCCTGTGTACCACAAAATCGAGTTCTGTGAAGAAGTCTTCTCCGATATTTATAAGTATCTTTTCTAGTTGTTGATGGACTACTTTTCGGAGTGAATCGTGACATGTAATCCATCCATCCTCAATTTCTAGATTTAAATCAACGAGCACTTTTTTTATTGCATCTGGATCTTTATATTTCTCCATGCTCCACTTAAAGATGGTGTACCCGCCCGCGGAAATGGGAAGGGGGGTTGTGTGCACGTCCGCGAGCGAGGGCGGAATTTGGGAAGGGGGGTTGTGGGCAGGCCCGCGAACAGGGGGGGCTTTTTTTCTGGGGACTTTCTCTAGAATCCGAGTGCATATTTTAGAGATGTGTTGCATCTTTTCGAGTCTAGATATGAGGTCTGGTATGAGTTTTTCGTTGAGATGCACTCCTCCCTTGTGCCGCTCCTCGATTAGATTTGGGAGGTGCTCCTCCTCAATATAGGTGAGAATGTCCAGTTGTCTTTTTGTGAAGATAAGTAGCATGAAATTAGTATTCCTGACATGGAGGCATAAATAAAAAAAGAAGATAACATGCATCCTCCTCTTTTTATAGGTTTACCCCCTATCAAAGATCTAGTTGTTGCAGCGGCCTCGCGTACATTATGCAGAGACACATTATGTGTGCGGGTGTGTACATGCCTGTGCCTGCGAAAAAAGTTTTCTGGAATTCATATTTCAGAATTCATATTTATGAAAAACGAGGTGATTTAATCAAGTGTATACCCCTACACATAAAGGGGCTTTATCGTTACAGGCCAAATTTAGCCCCTTTTAGCGTTGACCAAAGATACAGCTTTATATCGCGTTCTAAAGGCCGTTTCTTTAAAAAAGGTACTATGACAACCTTTTATCTTTAAGCAGCCTTTAAGCAGCCTTTAAACAGGTGGCCTTCTATATCGCGTTCTAAAGCCCGTTTATTTAGAAAAGGTACTATGACAACCTTTTATCTTTAAGCAGCCTTCAAAGGGGGATTCTGTCTTGATCAAAGATATAGTCTTATATCGCGTTCTAAAGGCCGTTTCTTTAAAAAAGGTACTATGACAACCTTTTATCTTTAAGCAGCCTTTAAGCAGCCTTTAAACAGGTGGCCTTCTATATCGCGTTTTAAAGCCCGTTTATTTAAAAGTAATACTTTGACAACCCTTTACAAAAAACGAGCCTTTAAAGGGGGATTCTGTCTTGATCAAAGATATAGTCTTATATCGCGTTCTAAAGCCCGTTTATTTAAAACCTATGCTTTGATACCTGTTTATAATAAGCCAGCTTTAAAACACTTAGTATATATATGTATGCACATACACGCGCGTGTATATACGCGTATGATTTTGTATCTTGATACGCGTCTCAAGATACTAACACTTTAGACCGCGGGACACTTTAAACAAAGTCTTTTTTTAAAAAAGTCTTAACTTTTTTATTCTTTTTTCTGTAGTGTTTTTAGACACTTATAACTTTATTTAATATTATTTAAAATAAATGTTTGACAAGACTTAAGTATTAATTTACAACTGTAAAAGTCTAGACAAGAAACGAACTTTAAACAACTTGAAGAAAGAAAAAAGAATATGAGAATCTTTAAAAAAGACATGATTAATTTAATTGGTGGAAAAACAGAATTTAAAGCTTTCGATAAAGAAAGTGGTGAATGGATTGATACTAAATCACTTAACAGTTGGCCAGCCAAAATGCTAAGAGATGAAAACCTTCATTTTGAATGTAATGATGAGGGAATTTCAATTGATGTTTACTTAAATGATTATATACATCTTGATCAAGATCAAGATCAAGATCAAGATCAAGATCAAGATCAAGATCAAGATCAAGATCAAGATCAAGATCAAGATCAAGATCAAGATCAATCCTGTGAACTTGAAATAAAAAAGTTCGTATGGATTAAAGAGATAGGGAAAAGTGATTATCCGTATACATACACTGTGAAACAACTCCCTAATGATTATACTTTCTGTAATCACGAAGCTCAACACAGAAAAGATAAAGGAGAATACGGGATAGAAATCAATGGTGTAGTTTATAGCTACAAAGAACTTGAGAGTCTACCCGTTTTCATGCCTTTGTTTTATAAAAATGAGGTCGATTTTGAAACGTGGTGTGATGTATTAGAATATTTTAAAGATCAAGAGTTCCCTTCTCTACATGATTTCAGTAGAGATCTCACGGAAATGGAAAAAACATCCCTTTATTTAGATATAGAAAGAAAAGGTAAATAATCATGAAATTCGATTTTAATGAAAAGTTTTTAAAATCCCTTAATGAGATACTTGATACAAAGCTAAAGAACTTAGAGGGGCATTTACAGGGTAATTATGTACATTGTGATGATGTCTTGTGCAAAGAAGACATTGAAGAACGTTTAAATGAATTAGAAACAATTGTAGAAGACTCTGAGATTGAGCATAAAGTGAATATTATAGATCAAGATGATCTACAGGACGCGTTCGCTAATTCAGATCTTGAGTGCAGAATTGATTCTCTTGAAGATCTTGAAACAAGGATAACTGACCTTGAAAACCATGGTTTTCAGAGGGAGTCTAGAATCGAAGATCTTGAGAATGAAGACATACACGCTCTTAAGATTCTGAGAGACGAGCAAGAGAAAAGAATCTTGACTCTTGAAAAGGAGAATCAAGAGTCAAGAGAACGACTTTTGACACTTGAAAACTTCATTTTAAAAACACTGAAGGGATTTAGAAATGATTAGTCTCTTTCTTGGTATCCTTGCCCTTTATTACATCATCTCTTCTTTTTATACGCCCCTTGAGAGTGCTGGTCTTCTCATTCTCGTCACTATCTTCATTTTAGGGTTTTTACTATGATTTTGTATCAAGATAATAATCATGCTTTAATAGGAGTTTTTAACTCTTCAAATAGAAAAACGGGATCTATGATTCAGACTTGGATTATGGATAAAAACTCGCTAGAAGGAGGGGCTTGTCAAGACTGCACTTCTCTTGAATTATGCTATGTGTTTCAAGGAAAGAAGAGCATACAAAAGAAACTTGAAAGAGGTGGATATATCGACGTCGATATGAATCTTTCAAAAAAACGTGTCCGTGTTGGATCCTACGGTGACCC
>UEXN01003466.1_pt1 | contig 10243 bp, 8 predicted proteins | sample 1796711 | NCBI WGS metagenome assembly UEXN01 (sample SAMEA4772470, study PRJEB27181) | metagenome | reverse complement strand
AACGCGCTGATCAATATCGTCACCATCATGCTCGGCCTGGCAGTGGGCGCGAAACTCAGCGCGGAACAGTTCCTGGTCATGGAAACCCTGGGCATCCTGGTGCTGGGCCTGGTGGCCTTCATGATCGGCACCGCCACCGGCGTGCTTATGGCCAAACTGCTCAACCGCCTCAGCCACCACCCGGTGAACCCCATCATCGGCGCCGCCGGCGTGTCCGCCGTGCCCATGGCCGCCCGTGTGGCCAACAAGGTAGGCCTGGAAGCCAACCCCCACAACTTCCTGCTCATGCACGCCATGGGCCCCAACGTGGCCGGCGTCATCGGCTCCGCCGTCGCCGCCGGCGTCCTCCTCAACTTCGCCGGCTAACCCGCGCGGCCCCAGGCCGCGCCGTTACGAGCTACGAGCTACGAGCTACGAGCTACGAGCTACGAGCTACGAGCTACGCTCGATTGGATTGGAAAGGTCTGGCAAGTTCCTTGGGCCTCGTCATTTCTTACAAAGCCGCTGTAGGAGTACCTCTTGAGGTGCGAACCTTGCGCAGCAAGGAAATCGACCGGAGGGCGATCAGACATAGCCAATTCCTCCGATTCCTCCGCAATTCGCCTCTCAAGAGGCGACCAACGGCCCGCCGATCTACAGCCATCGGGAACCCCAACGCCTATAGTACGTCGAACAGCCAAACCCCCACGGAGCCACACCCTTGCCACCCGCCATTCAAACCCTCACCAACAAGCTCTATCAGATCCGCCACCTGTGGGCAGTGATCAGCTTTGCACTGGGCCTTTCCAGTTACTTCCTGGTGGAGCGCCAGCCCTGGCTGGCGGCGGTACTCACCGGCTTTCTGGTACTGAGCTGGCTGCTCCTGCTCACCGAAGGGCTCTGGCAACAACGCCTGGCCGGTACCGCCATGGAGGGCATGTCCCAGGGCATGCTCAAACTGCTGTTGCAGGCCGTCCATCAGGAAGCCTTCTTCTTCAGCCTGCCGTTCGTGCTGCTGCAATGGTCCGGCGGCGCCGAATACATCTTCTTCACTACCCTGGTGATCAGCGCCGCCCTGGTCAGCATCATCGACCCGCTGTACTTCTGGCTGGCCCGGCACCGGGCCCTGTACTTCGGCTTTCACGCCTGGGCGTTATTCGTGGCTCTGCTGGTGCTGTTGCCGCTGATCTTCCACTGGAGCACGGATTCAGCTCTCACCTGGGCCGGCTGGCTCACCGCCTTGTTTGCGCTGCCCAGCTTCTGGCGCGTGGGCGGGCCACGAAAATGGTTTCGCTGGCTGGGGCTGCTGGCGGTCTCCTGCGTGATCGCTTTTGCCCCGCGCTGGCTGGCACCGCTGGTGCCGCCGCTCACCCTGTCCCTGGAAGAGCGGGCCATGGCGCTGTCCTTCAACCGAGAGCAACGCCAGCCTTTGGTTACCGGGCACAGCTTCTCCAGCGATGAAGTGACCGCCGGCCTCTATGCCTACACCGCCATCAAGGCACCATTGGGGCTGGGGCAGGAGATTTATCATTACTGGTTCCAGAACGGCGAGCAGGTAGAGCGGATTCCCCTCAAGCTCTACGGCGGCCGCGAATCCGGCTTTCGCACCTGGTCCCACAAACGCCATATCCCGGTGCCCTCACAAGGCCGCTGGCGAGTGGAAGTACGCACCGCCGACAACCAGATCATCGGCGTCATGCGCTTCACCATCACGCCCTGAGTCCTGCGGCTCCCCAGCCGCCCTTACCCCCAAGCCCTTCAACGCCTCAACCCCCAATGCTCGTTGGAGCCTTGCTCGCAAGGCGAAGAGGCTGAAGTCACTGCCGTGCCTTCGAAACCCTCTGCGTCTTCGCAAGCCAGGCCCAGTGGTTTATTCAAACCCTCCAAGCCGTTATCCCGAATATGCCGTGCTCAACAGAACCAGCCATATCTTTGTAGGATATGGCTTACAGAAAATGCTAAACGGTTGATATAGAGTGGTTTTCGGAACGGGGAATATCGGGGTAAGTCAGGAAATAGGCCGCTTCTTCGAGTTTTTCAGACGAGAAGGGTTCCTCTTTTTACTATAAGAACCTGACGGTCTTGCGGGTTTCTGTGTTTCTCCCGAAATTAATAAAAGAATTATTCCGACAAAAATATGACAAATCGTTCGGATGGATGCGCTGCTAAGAAAAAATCAGATGGAAGATCGCATGAAGCGCTTGATTAATTGTTTTAAGACGACCACGTTTGAGGGGCGGTCATCAAAAGAATAGGGGTAGTAGATGATTGTACATGGCTTCCGCTGCTCATTAAGACCAGGATGGAGATGCAAGCATTTAGGCTTCGTGCGCAGCCTTAAATGCCTGCAATAAGTCAATCTAGTATGACCTGTTAGTCCATGACCTTCTTTGCTTCGACTATCGAGGCAATAGAAATGGCCGGTCTTCTTAATGGAGCTATTGAAGAAAGAGCGGGGGAATGACTATTGATATAGTTTCTTGAATTTCTTAACAAGAAGCTATATCCGACCGTTGTAGTTCCCCCGCTTTAGTGGACACCTTCTCCTAACCGGAGGAGGTGGTATATGCCCCGATACAATAATCCGGGAAAGACCTGGCAGTATTCGACGGACTTTAAAGTAAAGGCTGTTGAGCTTAGCTGTCAGGAAGGCATTCAGGTACAGCAAGTGGCGGCTGGGCTGGATATCCACCCGATGATGCTTTCGAGGTGGCGCAAGGAATATCGAGAAGGCAAGATCAAGCCAGATGGTTGAAAGCGTGTTGGTGCAATGAAAGAAAAGAAAGCCCCCTCCGCCGAGGAGCTAAAGAGCTCGATAAGCTCAAACGGGAAAATGCCTGCTTGCAGAAGGAGAATGACCTTCTAAAAAAGTGGCAACGGTATCTGTCGGATCGACATCAGAGCGATTTGGATTCATCCAGGAACACGGACGAAGACTAGGCGTCAGGTACCTCTGCAATTGGCTGGGTGTGTCGAGAAGTGGCTACTATGCGTGGTGCAAGCGGCAGGAGCCACAACGAGTCCAAGATGATCGGCGCTTACTGAAGAAGGTGCGCCGGATCCATGAGGATTGCCGGGGCGTCTATGGCAGTCCGAGAGTACATCAGGCCTTGCGTCACGAAGGCATCCGGGTTGGCCGTAAACGTGTTGAGAGGCTGATGAGGGAGGCTTCGCTGGTCGGGCGTGTAGCAAAGCTATACCGCAGGGTGCCGGGTGTGGAGCGATTCTATCAACGCCACAAGAACCTACGCCTGAATATGCCGGCACCAACCGGGGTAAATCAACAGTGGGTAGCGGATCTCACTTATATCAAGGTTAACCGGCAATGGCGGTATCTGGCGGTCGTGCTGGATGTCTATTCGAGGAAGGTGATTGGCTGGTCGCTGGGAGACCGGAAGACAGCTGATCTGACTCTGAGGGCCTTGCGCCATGCCTTACGGGTGCGAATGCCGTCTTCGGGCCTAATATTTCATACGGATCGTGGTGTGGAGTATGGAGCGTACTTGATCCAGAACGAGTTAGGCAGGCACGGCATCAGGCCCAGTATGAATCGGCCTAAACAATGCACGGACAATGCGCATATGGAATCCTTCTTCCATAGTATGAAGGCTGAAGTGATCCATGGCGTATCGTTTAAGGATGAGCAAGAGTTGCGAGCGGTTCTGCGTGGCTACATCAACCAGTTTTATAATCAGAAACGGTTACACTCTGGCATTGGCTACGTGGCCCCGGCAGAATACGAGAGAATGGCAGCGTGAAATGAAGCGTGTCCATTTTATCGGGGGAAGATAAAATCGCAAAAGCGGTCCCATTATTTGCATGAAAAATAATGGCCCAATTTTTCTTGGTTTATCAGTCTAGATTTTGGTTGTTTCTGCAATTTTTTAAAAATTAATTATTTTTTATTTGACGAATCGATGCTCCATTTTTTGTAATCGAATTGCCAGAAGAAATTTACAAAATTCTACATGCTGACCTTCAGAATCTGGAGGCAGTATTTTTTAGTAAAGAGAGAGTTATGCGAAATTTAAGAAAATTTGGGGTTTGTTATCTCGTTCTGCTTCATGCTTTTTTGGTGCTTTTGCTGGCCAGTCTCGGTTTCTTTGAAAAAGATGAGTGCAAACCTAGCGTTTCTGCCACTTCAGAATTATCCCCCTATTATGACCGGATAACTGCCTATCACCTTCGCATGGACGGCAATGTTCCGGATGGTGCTACATTATTTATTGGGGATAGCATTACCCAGGGCTTGGCAACCTTGGCAATAGAAAATCTTTCGGTTAACTATGGCATCGGCAGCGATACCACGTTTGGAGTTTTGAATCGAATAAAAAGATATGAATCTTTAAAAAGAGCAGATGCAGTAGTGCTTGCTATAGGAATTAACGACCTTAGGCGGAGAGGTGATGAAATGATTGTTGATAACTACAAGAAAATACTTGATTCAATCCCAAGAGATATCCATGTTGTAGTGAGCGCAATACTCCCAGTGGATGAAAGAGTTCAGAGAGTTAAATATAAGAACAAACGAATTTTGAAAATAAACAAACTTCTTCGCGAATTATCGTCAAAGTATAAAAATGTGATTTTTTCCGATGCAGGAAAGCTGCTTAAAAATCCAGACAATAACCTCAAGCCGGATTTTCACATTGGTGATGGAGTGCATTTGAGTTCTGCTGGCTACCAAGTTTGGATTAAAGAGTTGAGGCGAGCATTGAACAGTATGTAAAAAATTCGTACACCGGCAAAAAGTCTTCGCTTCGCTAAGATTTTTTTGCCGGTGTAGATAAGATTTAAGCTATTGGCAATAGACTGTAAGGTATTTCATTTAGAATTTTTTGAGTGTCTGGCAGCCGATGCCTACGATTTAAAGCTGATGACTACCTTGTTGAATAAAGGCTTTTCTGCTTTTCTTCATGTGTGAAGCGAGTCGAGATAAAAGCAGCAGAGTCGAGGTTCGCTTAATTTCGTAGTGAACCAAAGGATGCCATTGTAATTCAGATTCTAACGGACGTTTTTTTCAACGAAATCTTTAATGGGCCTACTCAGATCGAGTGAGCCGATCTAAGAGAACAGCAATGGAACAGCCTTTTATATATTGACCAAGGTGTTGATTTTTTTAAAGTGCCATTCAATGTGAATGTTGTGCACTTTGAGGCTTGGGATAAGTCTGGGAATACCTTGCTTGTTGACCAGCGTGATTTTATGGGGAGACAGGGGTAGATGATTTCAAGGGTACGCTTAACAGAATTCCGTGCTTTGAGATTGAGAATAAAGGCAAAACGGTAAGGTATGGGGTTTGCGAAACCATCTATCTATTTGGAGATTTTAGTGTTTAGTCGGCATGGTTTATCCTGCTGATGCATTAGCACGCTGTGAACCGTCCCTAAAACCGCACCTTCCCCAACGGCACCAACAACACCGCCGCCCCAATCAACGCTGCCGCCGCCCCCAGCAACCCGGGCGCAAAACTCCCGCTACTCTCCAGTAACCGCGCCGTCACCACCGGCCCCAAGATCTGCCCGACCCCATAGCAGGCTGTCAACGCGCCCAGAGCGGCGCTGGCGGCGTGGGGGGCCAGCTGTCGGCCGCAGTACATGCTCAGGGCGACCACGGCGGTAAAGGTGCCGCCCACCAGCAGGCCGCTGATGACCAGCCCGGTGAGGCCGGGTAGCCAGGCGGGGGCGCTGACGCCCAGGGCCTGAACCACAAGAGCGGTCATCAGGGCGTTGCGTTCGCTGGTGTGGCTGGCGAGCTTGCCCCAGAGCAGGTTGGCGGGTACGGCGGCCAGGCCCACGGCTAGCCAGGTATAGAAGGCGGCGCTGTCCAGGCCAGGCAGTTGCGCTTTGGCGATTACCGGCAGGTAGGTGGTGCTGGTGATGTAGCCGAAGCCGGCCAGGGTGTAGCTGGCGATCAGAAAGCCCAGGGCCGAGCGGTTTACCGGGGCCCGTTCATGCTGGCTGTGTTTGGCGTGGGGCAGGGCGGGGATGCGGCGCAGCAGTGGCAGCAAGATCAACGCCAGGGCGCCGCAGGCCAGCCACATGGTGGCGTAGCTGCCGTGCAGAGTTTCAATAAAGGCCACGGTAAGGGCGGCGATGCTGATGCCCAGGCCGATGCCGGCATAGTGAATATTGCCCAGCCGGGCCCGCAGATGATTGGGCATGGCGCCGAGTACCAGGGCAGAGCCGTTGACCATGATGATGGCGCTGGCCACACCGGCCAGGAACCGGTTGATAGCCCAGGGCGTGAAGGTGGTGCTCAGGCCCATGAGCAGGCTGGTGACCACGCTCACCCAGAGTGCCAGCCAGAACGCCGTGCGTGCCCGGTGGGCGGGCACCGCCATGGCGAGCATGGCGCCGGCCAGGTAGCCCCCGTAGTTGATCGCCGCCAGGTAGCCGCCGCTGATGGCGGTGAGGGTGCTTTCCTCAATCATGTCGGGCAGGGCCGGGGTGAACAGGAAGCGGCCAATGCCCAGGGCAATCACCAGGCTGAAGGCGCCGGCTATGGCGGTGAGCAGGTGATCTCTTTCGGTGGTCGTCACGCAGTGTCTCGCAGGCAATCAAATGGGAAGGCGCACTCGGGAAAACCAATACAGGGCGACGTGCCGGGTCTCTCCGGTAATCCAGCGCGCAGCCTAACAGGCCATGGCGTCGTCGGCTTCCTTCTTCGAATGATGTTCATCATTCATCACAGTGATAAATGCGGCCTTGGGAGCCTCTGAATAACTCCTTGCATGCTCAGCGTGGCCTGAAGGGTTCAGCTGTTGTGTTTTGTCGCGACGGGCAGGGTGGTTCCCTTTCCTAGCGACAAAGCGCAGCAGATGGGCCCCTCTGGCCGCGCCCTCCGGGTCTTCCAGGCTGGCCAGCACTCGTTGTTGCAACGTCTCGATGGGTGGACACACACCTTCAACATTGCGCCTAGATTGCGAACCAGCTTGAAAGACTGAGCGTGCAAGGAGTTATTCAGAGGCTCCCTAGGTCGCAAAGGCTCCCAAGCAGTGCGTGGTTTTTTCACCAGGGCGGGGCACAACCCGGGGTTTTCGGCACGAAAGTGATGTTGCACCAAAAGCGTGATGCATTTTGGTGAGGCGGGACTGACTCACAACGGTGCCGGCTGGGCAATAAGCGGGCGCCGAAGCCGGCCCGGCTTGCACCTGGTATCGATAACCTCATGAAAAATCAGCCTTTTCAAAACTGGCACAGCATTTGCCTTATGACAGGGTAAGCACAACCACTGCGTTGTGCGCGAGATAACCATCTGTGTGGTCAATGGCGACCGCACTCCGATGCGAGCAAAGGCGCTCAAAGATTCCTGCCAATGGTGGCGGGACGCTTTGAGCGCTTTTTTTATGCCCGAAAAAAACGGGCAGAAGAGGGAAGGATGATGAAAGGTTTCAAGAAAACATTCTGTGGTGTGTTGGCCGCGATGACACTGGGCCTGTCGGCAACGTCCGTGGCGGATGATGCGGTGGGCTGGCCGGAAAAGGCTGACCTCAAGTTCGGTTTTATCAAGCTGACGGACATGGCGCCGCTGGCCATTGCCTATGAGAAAGGCTACTTCGAGGAAGAAGGCCTGTTCGTGACCCTGGAGGCCCAGGCCAACTGGAAGGTGCTGCTCGACCGGGTGATCGACGGTCAGCTGGATGGCGCTCATATGCTGGCAGGCCAGCCGTTGGGGGCGACCATCGGCTATGGCACCGAAGCTCATATTATTACCGCCTTCAGCATGGACCTGAACGGCAACGGCATTACCGTTTCCAACTCCGTCTGGGAAGAAATGAAAAAGCATATTCCCAGCAAGGATGGCAAACCGGTGCATCCGATCAAGGCCGACACCCTTAAACCGGTGGTGGAGCAATACAAGGACGCCGGCAAGTCTTTCAAGATGGGCATGGTGTTTCCGGTGTCCACCCATAACTACGAGCTGCGTTACTGGCTCGCCGCCGGTGGCCTGAACCCGGGCTACTACGCGCCGCACAAGGGTGATACCAGCGGCCAGTTGCAGGCGGACGTATTGCTGTCCGTGACACCGCCACCGCAAATGCCCGCCACCCTGGAAGCCGGCACCATTCATGGCTACTGCGTGGGTGAGCCCTGGAACCAGCAGGCGGTGTTCAAGGGCATCGGTGTGCCGGTGATTACCGATTACGAAATCTGGAAAAACAATCCGGAAAAAGTGTTCGGGGTCAGCAAGGGCTGGGCAGAGGAATATCCCAACACCCATATCCGTGTGGTCAAGGCGATGATCCGTGCCGCCAAGTGGCTGGACGAAAACAACAACGCCAACCGCCCGGAAGCGGTGAAGATCCTGTCCCGCCCCAACTATGTGGGCGCCGACTATGACGTGATCGCCAACTCCATGACCGGCACCTTCGAGTACGAGAAAGGTGACAAGCGGGAGATCCCGGACTTCAACGTGTTCTTCCGCCATAACGCGACCTACCCCTACTACTCCGATGCCATCTGGTACCTGACGCAAATGCGTCGCTGGGGGCAGATCAGCGAGAGCAAGCCGGATAGCTGGTACATGGATATCGCGAAGAAAGTGTATCGCCCGGACATCTACACCCAGGCGGCCAAGTCGCTGATTGCCGAAGGCAAGATGAGCGCCGATGAATTCCCGGATTTCGCCAGCGAAGACGGTTTCAAGCCGCCGCAGAGTGAGTTCATCGACAACGTCACCTATGACGGCCGTAAGCCCAACGAGTACCTGAGCAAGTTCCCCATCGGCCTGAAAGACGGCGACACCCTGTAACCGGGGACGCGAGAGGAAGGAGACAATCATGGTGACCCTGACATTCCCGACCTGGATGGAACCCTACCGCGCACTGGCCACGGGTAAGGTATCCCGTGACCAGTGGCAAGCGCTGATGCGCCAGCTGCTGTGGCCGGTGCTGGGGATAGGCCTGTTCCTGCTCCTGTGGCAGTTCGCGGCCCAGCGTATTGATACCTCGCTGGGCCAGTTCCCCGGGCCTGCTCAGGTCTGGGAGCAGGCGGGCAACCTGGTCAACGAACACCAGCAGTCCCGCGAGCGGGAAGTGGCGTTTTATGAGCGGCAGGAGAAGTACATCGCCGCCCGGCTGCAACAGCAGCCGGACTGGGAGCCGGTGACCCGTGACTATACCGGTGCGCCCACCTTCTTTGATCAGATCGGTACCAGCCTGATCACGGTAATGAGCGGTTTTCTGCTGGCGTCGATGATCGCCATTCCGCTGGGCATCGTGATCGGCCTGAGCAGCACCGTGCACGCGGCGGTGAATCCGCTGGTGCAGCTGTTCAAGCCGGTGTCGCCGCTGGCCTGGTTGCCGCTGGTCACCATGGTGGTCAGTGCGGTGTATGTGAGCGACGACCCGATGGTGTCGAAATCCTTTCTCACTTCCATGTTCACAGTAACCCTGTGCTGCCTGTGGCCCACGTTGATGAATACGGCGGTGGGGGTCACCTCGGTCAGCCAGGATCTGACCAATGTCTCCCGGGTGCTGCGGCTTAATGCCCTCAGTCATGTGCGCAAGATCGTACTGCCGTCGGCGTTGCCGATGATGTTCACCGGCCTGCGCCTGAGCCTGGGGATCGCCTGGATGGTGTTGATCGCTGCCGAGATGCTGGCGCAGAACCCGGGGCTGGGGAAATTCGTCTGGGATGAATTCCAGAACGGCAGTTCCCAGTCCCTGGGCCGGATCATGGTGGCGGTGATCGTCATCGGTTTGATCGGCTTCCTGCTGGACCGCCTGATGCTGATGCTGCAGCGCGCGCTGGTGTGGGACAAAGCTTCAGCACAACGCTAGCAGCTGAAAGGAGAATCAACATGAAAGCCTTACTGGAACTGTCCAACGTGGGCATGCAATTCGACACGCCGAAGGGCAGCTTTGAAGCCCTGAAAGATGTGAACCTGAAAATTGCCGATGGTGAGTTCGTGTCCCTGATCGGTCATTCCGGTTGCGGGAAATCCACGGTGCTCAATATCGTCGCCGGCCTGCTACAGGCCACCGACGGCGGGGTGATTCTGGATAAGCAGGAAGTCACCGAACCCGGCCCTGAGCGGGCCGTGGTGTTCCAGAACCATTCACTGCTGCCCTGGCTCACGGCGTTTGAAAACGTGGAGCTTGCGGTGAAGCAGGTCTTCAAGAAGACCAAACGCCGGGCGGAAATTCGTGACTGGGTCGAGCACAACCTAGAGCTGGAGCACATGGCCCATGCCATGCACAAGAAGCCGGAAGAAATCTCCGGGGGCATTAAGCAGCGCGTGGGCATTGCCCGGGCCCGGG
>UEXN01002931.1_pt1 | contig 10276 bp, 7 predicted proteins | sample 1796711 | NCBI WGS metagenome assembly UEXN01 (sample SAMEA4772470, study PRJEB27181) | metagenome | reverse complement strand
GTGGTAACATTACTGGTTCTAATGATATTAGTGCAAGTGGTGATATTTATGGAACTGGTAACCTTGATATTGATGGTACAACAAATCTTCAAGGTAATGCTACTTTACAAGGTGATATTGATGTTGATGGCACAACTAATTTAGATAACACAGATATTGATGGTACATTAACTGTTGACGGAACAAACACTACCATAACATCTACCATAGTTAGTTTAGTTGGTGCTGTCACAGCGTCATCTAATGTTAGTGCAAGTGGTAATTTATCCGCAACAGGTAATTTAGATATTGACGGTACAAGTAATTTTGCTGGTAACGTCACTATGCAGAATGATTTATCAGTTACTGGTAATATAACAGGTAGTAGTAATTTAGAGATAAATGGTAATATAAGTGGTTCAGCAACTTCAACTGGTTCATTTGGTAGATTAGAGATAGCAGGAAATTCTAATTTAGTTGGTAATTTGACACTAGGTGGTAATATTACGATTGGTGACGCAGATACGGACTCAATAGCCATAACAGCAGATTTAAGTTCGAGTTTGATACCTAATGCTGATATTACATACGATTTAGGTAGTCCAAGTAGAAGATATCAATTTGGTTACCTGGAATCAATATCAACAACCAACGTAACTGCGAGTGGTGATTTAAGTGTAGAGTCAACAGGTTCTATAGGTAAATTAGTAGCGGGGGACATCACGGAAGAAATATTTGTTACGGTTATCAATACTTCGGAAGGTAATAGATATGCATTTGAGGGAGAAATTACTCCGGATTTCACTATTGATGAGGGTAAGTCGTATAGATTTGACCAATCAGATGCTTCTAATGGTGGTCACCCTTTAAAGTTTAGTTTAACTGAAAATGGTATACACCCAGGAGGTACTGAATATACTGCAGGAGTTGTTTCAAGCTCTGTAGCCCAAGGGTCAGCAGGTTCTTACATTGAGTTAAGAGTGGATAAGAATACTTCAAATTACTTATATTATTATTGTATCAATCACGGTAATATGGGAGCTGATGCTAGATTATTAAAGAATGACCTTACAAACTTACATTTTGTAAGTGGTTCATCTGCTTCATCAGCTTCATTTGGTAGAGTGGAGGCAGATGCTTTTGCAGGAGATGGCGCAGATTTAACAAACGTTACAGACCCAAGTTCAATAGCTATGGCAATTGTCTTTGGTGGATAGGATTTATGAATAATCTATATTTATATATGATAAAGAATAAGGATGTTTAATGGCAAATACATTTAAAAACGCAACATTAGTCGCAGCTTCTAAAGATGTAGATAATTACTTATATACGGTACCAGCTGCAACAACAGCTATTGCACACGCAGTTTTTATATCAAATACAGGAGATGCAACAATACAAGTAGATTTAAAAATGATAGATGCTTCAGCAGCCACTACATCAAGTATTGTAACAAATGCACCTATTATGCCAGGTGGAACATTTGTATTAGATAAACCTTTAAATTTAGAAACTTTAGATTCAGTTGTTGTACAACCGGATACTTCAGGAAGTGCACACGTTGTAGCTTCCATACTACAAATTACGTAATAGGAGATATTTATGGCATATATTGGTAAAGACCCAATGTTAACACCAATATCATTGTTTGAATTTAATGACGACAATGACTTGACCCCGACAGATAGGTTCTATCCTATTGATGACCCGTATTTTGAGTTGTTAGATAATGGTCAAGACATAACGTTTAAAGTTAGTAATTATTTTAAAAGTGCTGGTGAGGTCGGTAGCTTATCATACGATGCTGTTACAGGTGACCACGAAGCTGAAGATTTAATAGTATTTTAATTAGGAAAGAAAATGGCAACAAAAAATATAGTCCCCAGAATTACTAACGAAGGAAAGTTAGGTAAACCAGATAAACGGTGGGCACAAGGAAATTTTTCAACAGGAAGTTTTGGACTCATAAGTGGTTCATTGATTCCAGATGCACAAGAATCACACAATTTAGGTGAAGCTGCTAGACCGTGGAAAGAAATTTTTGTATCAACCAGTTCAATAAAATTTGTAAATCCTGCAGATAATTCAGTATTACAATCATTAGCTGCTACTGATTCAGGATTTGACTTTGGAGGAGCTATAATTAGTGGTTCTACACTTAGTGGTTCAGCTCTTCACGTTACGGGAAATGCATTTATAGGTGGTAATTTAACACTTGGAGATGCAAATACAGATTCTATTGAAATAACAGCAGATTTAACTTCAGATTTAATACCTAATGCAAGTGATAGTTTTAATCTTGGTAGTGAGACCCAAAGATGGAATGACTTGTTCTTAAGCGGTTCACTTTCAGCAAGTGGTGGACCAGTAGATATAGATAGTGCTACTACCGTTGCCATTGATAGTACTACAACAACTACGATTACAGCCGCTACAACTTTAAGTGCAAAAGGTAATGGAGGAGCATCTTTCGGTGATGATGTAGGTACTTGGGAATTTGATGGAGACGGAGCAGTATCTGAAACAGGAATAACAACTATTTCAATGACACCATCAAGTACAATAGATATAGATGCAGGAGGTGCTATCACTATAGATGGTACAGCTTTAACAATCGGAGGTGATAGTGATACAGGTGCTATAGCAGTTGATTCTACAGCAGGAATATCTCTTGATGGAGCAGCAGCTTCAAACTTTACAACAACTGCAGGAGCTTTAACACTTAAAGCTGATGAAGGAGTAAACATAGTAGGTAATATAACTGCTAGTGCTGACATAAGTGGTTCAGTAACTTCTTCTATTGTAGTTGGAGGGTCTGTAACAGCTTCAGCAGCAAGATTTAATTCAGTAAATTCAGATGGTACGTTAACAATCGATGGTACTGCTGGAGTTACTATACAAGAAGGTGGCACAGACGTAATAGCTATCGACACAAATAAAGATGTATTATTCAGTCAAACAGGTGGTACAACTTCAGACCCAGACGTAGAAATAGATGGTTATTTAGTTGTAGATGGAACTGCAGAATTTAATGGTACAGTAGATATTGATGGTACGATTGATATTGATAACGATACAATCAACATAGACACAAGTGGAGCAGCAACTATAGATTTCGGAGCTGCTTCTTCGATTGTAACAGCAGCAGGAAATCTTTCGTTAGAGGCTGAAGCCAATGATTCTAAAGTATCTATAAAAGGTGACCACGAGAGTGGAACTTCAATACACCTTGATGGTAATGCAGCAGCAGGTTCTATAATAGACATTGATGCTGGTGCTCTTGATATAGATTCAACTGCCGCAACTACTATTGACGCTGGAACTTCAGTTACTATAACTTCGACTACAGATACAATAATTGATGCAGCTACACACGCAAATGTTAGTGGAGCAGTAACTCAAGTAAGTGGTTCAACTACTCTTGAATTATTCTCACCAACAGAAGTTATATTACATAGTGATACTGATACTTACGTAAGTGGTTCACATACTGCTATATCAGGTTCAACGGTTAACGTTAAATCTGCAGGAGCTATGGACATAGATGCCGATGGAGCTCTTACTATAGATGGTAGTTCAATAACTATCGGTGGTGATACAGATGTAGCATTTGATATAGACACTACAACTTTAGATGTGGATTCAAGTGATGCAGTAACTATTGATACGACAGCAGGAATATCTATCGATGCCGCGGGAGCTAGTAACCTTACAACCACTGCTGGCACATTAACCATTCAAGCTGATGCTGCAACTGCATCAGGTGTAAATATTTTAGGAGATGTTACGGCAAGTGCAGATATAAGTGGTTCAGTTACTTCAAATATAACAGTAGGTGGAGATGTTACAGCAGGAGGTGGTACTTTAGGAAATATTAGAGTAGGTGTTACTGGAGATGATGAACTTGATTCTGATGGTACACTCACAATAGACGGTGCAACTGGAGTAACAATACAAGAGGGTGGTACTGATGTTATAGCCATAGATACTAATCAAGATGTATTATTCAGTAGAACTGGAGGTTCAAGTGGCGACCCAGATGTTGAGATTGATGGATATTTAGTTGTAGATGGAACTGCTGAGTTTAATGGTACTGTAGATATAGATGGTACCGTTGATGTTGATAACGATACATTTTCAGTTGATTCGAGTGGAGCTATTTCACTTGACGCTGGAGCAGCATCTAATTTAACAACTACTGCTGGAGCCATAACACTACAGGCAAACGGTGCAGCCACTTCGGGTATAAATATTTTAGGAGATGTTACTGCTAGTGCTGACATAAGTGGTTCAGTTACTTCAAATGTAACTATAGGTGGAACACTTCAAGCTTCTCAAGTAGGAACAGATTCCAATCCAGTAACAGCTTTTATAAGTGATGGAGAAATTGATGGAACTGTAATAGGTGGTGAATCTGCAGAAGCTGCTACATTTACAAATGTAAATGCTACAACCTTAACAACTACAGGTGATATAAGAGCTGAAGGTAATGTCGTAGCAGAAAACTTTATTGTAAGTTCTTCAGTAACTTATATGACATCTTCATTTAGTTCAGGTTCAACAATATTTGGTGATGACCTAAGTGATACTCACGTATTTACAGGTTCAGTTGAAATAACAGGTAGTTTCTTAGTTAACCCTCACGGTCCTAATAAAATTACAGGTTCAAAATTAACGATAGATGCTGATGGTGGATTTAGTGGTTCTTCAGATTCAATAGGTTCATTTGGTAGTATTAATGTTGCTGCTGATTCATTAAAAATTGGTGTAGATGCAGTACGAGAGATTTCTTCTGATGGAGAAATAATATTAGATGGTGCAACTGGATTAAAAATACAAGAAGCTGGTACTGATGTAATAGCTATTGATACTAATCAAGACACTCTATTTAGTAGAACTGGTGGTTCAACGTCAGACCCTGATGTTGAGTTTGACGGATATGTAAGGTTTGATGGTTCAGTCGAAGCTGATGCTGGTATAAATGTTGATGGTAATATAACCGTTGATGGTAATCTTACAGCAGACCACGGTTCAAACGATTTTGCAATAACATCTACAAATGGTGCAGTAACAGTTGAAGGTATTACTTTTGATGGAAACAACGTAACTATACCTGGAAACTTGACAGTTGAGGGTGAACAGACAGCAGCTTCAAATGCTGAGTTAGTTGTTTCTGCATCAACTATCACCGTAGCAAGTGGAAGTACAGATAGTGCAACACTTGATGGTAGTGGATTAAACTTCGGTGATAATGGAACTACAGCAAATATACGATATGTACATTCAGGAACATCTATAAGTATGAGTGTTGATATCGTAGCACCTTCTGCTGTATTCGATGGTGGAGTTGCTGTTGATAATATTACGATTGATGGAACTGAAATAGACCTATCAAGTGGTGATTTGACCATAGATGTAGCTGGTGATATAGTTATGGATTCTGATGATGGTCAATTCAGATTCTCAGATGCAGGTGCACCTTTAGCAACAATTAATGCTAATGTAATTAGTGGTTCACATGCCGCAGATTTACAAGTTGGTGGAAATGTTTCCGCTTCAAATGCATTATTTACTGGTACTTCGAAATTTGGTGGGTTAGTTGATATTGATGGTACGATTGATATTGATAACGATACAATCAACATAGACACAAGTGGAGCAGGAGCTATTGATTTTGGAGCAGCCTCAACTATAGTAACAGCCGCTGGAGACCTTAGTTTAGAAGCAGAAGCTAACAACGCAAAGGTAGTTATTAAAGGTGACCACGAGAGTGGAACTGCTATACATCTTGATGGTAATGCAGCAGCAGCATCTGTAATAGATATTGATGCTGGTAATTTAGAAATAGATGCAACAACAAGTGTTTTTGTCAACTCTGGAGTTCATGCTAACATAAGTGGTTCAATAACTCAAATAAGTGGTTCACACGCTCTTGAGTTGTTTGGAGCTAAAAATGTTACGATACATAGTCCTATTGATACATATCTTAGTGGTTCATACACCGCTATATCTGGTTCAACTGGTGTAACTATTGATAGTGATGCTGATATAGAATTAAAAGCTACAGGAGACATTAATGTTCCAGCTGACGTTGGTATAACTTTCGGAGACGATGGTGAGAAGATTGAGGGTGATGGTACAGACCTTACCATAAGTGGTGCAAAAATTAATTTAGCAGCAGGTACTGATGTACACATTCCTAAAAACAAAGGTATTGTATTTGATGATAACGGTAGTGAAAAGATAGAATCAAATGATACTGATTTAACCATAAATTCAGGAGCAGATATTAATCTTACTGCTACAGGTGATGTTAATATTCCAGCTCAGATAGGTTTAACATTCGGAGCTGATACTGAAAAAATAGAAGTTGATGGTAGTAATAATATGTCAATCATAGCTAATGGTGATATCACGTTAGACGCAGGTGGTAATAATGTATTACCTGGTTCAGATAACGCAGATGACTTGGGAGCAGCTGATACGAGATGGAGAAACGTATTTACTACTGATATGCACTTCAGTAACGTAGGTACAGATGGAAATGATGTAGATGGTACAACTGGGAACTGGACATTACAAGAGGGTGATACTAATATTTATATGATTAATAATATAACAGGTAAAAAATATAAAATAGGGTTAATCGAAGTTGAATAATCAAGTTTTGGAGAAAGATAAATGGCATTAGTCACTAGTTCCGTATCTTCAAGTTTTTCTGAGACTGGAAGTTTTGGATACATCCACGTAAAAGGAAATATTACAGGTTCACAACACTTTGGACTTAGTGGGGCAGGTACTGCCTCTATTGCTTCAGTAGAAGCTGCTACAGTAAAAATAGGAGGTGATGCTTACGTTTTCCAATCAAGTGGAACATCTGGTACTGAAGGTGGAACAGGAGCAACTGGTGGAGCAGGAGATACTGGTAACACAGGCGGAGCTGGTGGAACTGGTGGCGTAGGCGCAACTGGTGGCGGTGGTAATACTGGCGGAGCTGGCGGAGCAGGAGATACTGGTAACACTGGTGGTCGTGGTGGAACTGGTGGTGCAGGAGCAACGGGAGGAACAGGAAATACTGGTGGAGCAGGCGGAACTGGTGGAGTAAGTAATACTGGCGGAACTGGTGGAACTGGTGGAGCAGGTGGAACTGGCGGAACTGGAGCAACTGGCGGAGCAGGCGGTGGCGGTGGAACTGGCGGAACTGGTGGAACTGGAGGAACTGGAGGAGCAGGCGGTGGCGGTGGACAAGGTGCAGGCGGTTCTGGTGGAGCTACTGGAACAAGTGGAGATACTATATGGGACGATAGTCAAACATTGAGTTGGACCGGTATGAAAGTATTAACTGGTACAGGTAATGGTTTTAGATTAGATTTTACAGGAACTGCTCCCAATAACTATGGATTAGTTTTTAAAGCTAAAGACAGAATGCTTCACACACAAAATGCTGCAGGTTCTGGGTTGATTTGGTTCTATGGTACTGGGAATACATCACCAGGTGATATATCAGATAAAAGGTCTAAGAAATTTATTACACCCGTAACTGAAACATTTGACGCTAAAAAAGAAATAGAATATCTCGATGGTAAATTAAATTACTTTTCTAAATTACATTATGATTCTGCCTCAATGGGATGGTCAAGTTCTGATGAACACCCAGAGGGATATCGAGATGGTGAACAACAAGATTGGAACATAGATACTGGTTACGTGGCACAAGATATAAACGAAATAACTGGTTCTGCTCATGCAAGAAAATTCGTTCACAGAATCACAGAAGATGAGGCTGACGTAGGATTTGATAAAGGTCTTTACAGACTTGATTATAAAGGTGTAAATGCATTATCTACACAAGCATTAATTGATATGGAAACAGACGTAACAGATTTAGAGACAAGAGTTACGGCTCTTGAGGGAGGTTAACAGATGGCATTAATTGGTTCAGTATCTTCAAGTAACACTAATGATGAAGTCCTTACTAATTCTGGTAGTTTCGGTTCTATAGTATTTGGTTCACATATAACAGGTTCATTGAATTCAAAATTAAAAGTGCAAAATCTCGAACTTATAGGACTTCCTACTGGTTCTTTAATTGTAGGTGGAACTGCATACGCTGGTAATACAAGTGGTACTTCTGGTACTTCTGGTAATACTGGTGGAGCAGGAGATACTGGTAACACGGGTGCTGCTGGCGGAACTGGTGGAACTGGAAACACAGGTGGAGCAGGAAATACAGGCGGTGCTGGCGGTGGTGGCGATACTGGTAATACTGGTGGAGCAGGCGGAACTGGTGGAGTAAGTGCTACTGGTGGAACTGGTAACACTGGTGCAGCTGGCGGAACTGGAGGAACTGGTGGAACTGCTACCGGTGTAGGAAACACAGGTGGAGCAGGCGGAACTGGTGGAACTGGAGCAACTGGCGGAGCAGGCGGAACTGGTGGCGGCGGAGGAACTGGAGCAACTGGAGGAACTGGTGGTGCTGGTGGAACTGGCGGAACTGGAAATACTGGTGCAAAAGGTCCTCAGGGTGCTCAAGGTGACTCTGGAACACCAGCTTGGAGTGATAATGCTACTTTAAGTTGGGCTGGTACAAAACCACTACAAGGTTCAGGTAACTATGTTTATGTTGCTCGTATGCAAAATACAAGTGGAAACGGTTGGGGAGTTGTTGTTAAATCTGGTGGTACAAACGTTCAACTTCAAAATGGTAGTGGTACTGCAGTAATTCAACTGTATTCGAACGGAAACACATCACCAGGTGATTTATCGGATAGAAGAGTAAAACAAAATATTACAAGTTTTCCATCTCATAGTATATGGCACTCAGGTAGTGCTTTATCTGAAATTAGAAAATTAGATGGAATGGCACACACGTTTCAAATGGAACCGGAACCTACAAGTTCTTGGCCAGCTGAATTGAAAGCATCAGAACCTAACCCTAACTTTCCTTGGAACACATATACTGGATATATAGCACAAGATGTTATGGCATTAACTGGTTCTGAGTCTGGAGTTTCAGGTTCAGTACACGCAAATAAATTTGTTCACAGAAGAAAAGAAGATGTTAACGAAGTTCTTGTAGATGACCCTGAAACATATTTTACTTTTGATTATAAAGGTTTAACAAGTTTAAAAACACAGGCAACTATAGATTTATTAAAAGAAATTAACACTTTAAAGTCAAGAGTTGTGGCTCTTGAGGGAGGTTAACAGATGGCATTAATAGGAACAATTACAGGTAGTTTTGACTCTACTGGGAGTTTTGGTACCATATATGTTACTTCAGAGATTTCTGCATCCCACAATGATAGAAATGATACATTAGCATTAGTTGGAAGACTAGAGACAAATAGTTTAAAAATAGGTGGGGCAGATGCTGTTACTGGTATTTCAAGTGGTACTTCTGGTACTTCTGGTGAACAAGGTGGAACTGGTGGAACTGGCGGAGCTGGTGGTGCTGGCGATACTGGAAACACGGGTGGAGCTGGAAACACTGGTGGTGCAGGAGCAACTGGTGGAACTGGTAACACTGGTGCAGCTGGCGGAACTGGAGGAACTGGTGGAACTGCTACCGGTGTAGGAAACACAGGTGGAGCAGGCGGAACTGGTGGAACGGGAAATACTGGAGGTCGTGGTGGAACTGGTGGAGCAGGGGGAACTGGCGGAACTGGCGGAACTGGTGGTGCTGGTGGAACTGGCGGAACTGGAAATACTGGTGCTACTGGCGGAACTGGAGCAACTGGAGGAACTGGCGGAACTGGTAATACTGGTGGTGCTGGTGGTGCTGGTGGACAAGGTTCCAAAGGTTCAGCTGGACCTACAGCTTGGGAAAATAATGACCCATTGAGTTGGTCCGGACAAAAACAATTACAATCTGCAGGTAACTACAATTATAACCTTAGTGTAAACAACTCTAATGATGGATTTATAAGTCAAGCACCTCAAAGACCCTTAATTTTACAGAATAGTTCTGGAACTGCTCTGTTTTATTTTTGGCATGCTGGAAACACATCACCAGGTGATTTATCAGATAGAAGATTAAAAAGAAATATATCACCATTGTCTGCATCTTTAAGTCAGAGTGCAATGGATGAAATTAAAAAACTCGATGGAAAACTACAAACTTTTAGTATGGATTTACTTCCAAGTGGTTCTAATGATGCTCCTGTTCAATTAAAAGAACAATCAGTAAGTGCCTCAATGGATTGGAATATAAGTACTGGTTACATAGCACAAGATATACGCGATATCACTGGTTCTGGAGATTATATTTATAACCTAACCCATAGAGTCATTG
>UEXN01003453.1_pt1 | contig 10277 bp, 8 predicted proteins | sample 1796711 | NCBI WGS metagenome assembly UEXN01 (sample SAMEA4772470, study PRJEB27181) | metagenome | reverse complement strand
GCATTGTGATGTCCTCGTTAAAATCCCAATGGCAGGCACGGTTTCAAGTTTAAATGTATCGGTAGCAACCGGCATTTGTTTATTTGAAGTGTTACGCCAGCGCGCAGAAACAAATTAAGCCTAAGCTAATCACATAGGCATTAAAAAGCCGAGATTGATTACATCAACCTCGGCTTTTTTGTATTTTTAAGTTAGCGCTTTATTAAAAGCTGTAAGAGTAACCCATTTGTACTGAGCGTGGCTTACCAGGTTGAATACCGCCATTTGCGCGGTTAGCAATGTAGGTTTTATCAAACAGGTTATCAACGCTTAGGTATACTTTTTGATTTTCATCAATTAAGTACTTAGCAGCTAAATCCCATACAACACGGCTATCAATCGCATTTAAGCCTGAGTCAGAAAGGTCAGCATGTGCATCCGATACGTAACGTATTTGGCTGTTAACAACAAAGTTATTCACTTCGGCACCAAATGATAAAGCAACTTGGTTTTCTGGTACGTAAGGCATTGCATCGCCTTTTTCTACAGAGCCCCAAATTTCTGAATCAAATGTGTTTTTAAACTCTGAATCAGTGTAGGTGTAAGTCAGTTTAACTGGGAACGCAACTGATGCAGTATTAAACGTTCGACCAGCGCTAAATTCAAAGCCCGATACCTCTACTTCACCGTAGTTGTATTGGTCGCCAATGTTATCGTCGCTACAACCTACTGCAGCAGTACAGTTACCATGCATGTTGTCGTAATCAGAGTAGAATGCAATCACTTCACCGTTAAAGCCGTTTGCATTAAAACGAGAACCAAACTCAATGTTGACGCTTTCTTCTTCGTCTTGGTCAGCATTGCCTGGCGCTGCGGGTGCATAACCTTTTTGAATGCCTGCAAGTAACGTTACGTTGTCGTTAAGTGTGTAAGTAGCACCTAAAGACGGTACTAAAATTTCAGTATCGTTTGAAATATCTTTCGTTAAGCCTTGGCTACGAGTTGGATCTGATTTAGCCCATTCTTCACGGGTAATAGTAATGTCTTCATAACGCAAACCTGCACTCACTACTAATGCATCCATTGTCCATTCGTCTTGAATAAATAGGGTGCTTGCTTTTGCGCTGTCTAAGCGATTGCTATTAGAGCCAGGTGCGCCTTGCGAAGTAAGAGTCATGCTTAAATCTTGATTAAGCGTGTATTTGTCTTCCCACTGGAAACGATCCATTTCATCTTCGTGGTAACGTACGCCAACCGTAATGTAGTGATCGCCCGCTGGAATGTGTAATTCAGACTGCACGCCTTTGGCTTGGTAGTCGCGGTTATTAGCTTTAACACCGATGTTTTCGATACCTTCAGCCGTTGGGTTTGCTTCAAATTCACTGTATTGCTCAAGGTAGCTTTCGCTTACTTTACTGGCTTTGTACCAGTTACGGTGGAAGTCGTTTAGATAAGCGGTTGCTAAAAATTCGTAACCTTCACCAAAGCGGTATGCATAGTTTACTTGGTATGCATTATGACGGGTGTTCATCTCATCATTTTGCGATGCCGCATAACGACGGTTAGGATTTTCTTGGTAATCGGCGTTAGTTAAGCCCATGTACGTTTCGTCTGATGTTTCTTCAGAGTACTTAGCTTTAAACTCAATGTTGTGGGCATCGTTTTCACCAAAGGTATGGCCAAATTTTACCAGTACGTCATTTTTTTCAAAACCAGTGTTGTCATCGCCTACAGGTAATTCTTTAAAACCATCAGCGCCGTAAGAAAACACTTCAATTAAGCCAGCAGTGTTATTTTTTTCTTTAGCGAAGTAAGCGTGACCTTTATAGTAACCATCGCTACCAAGTGCCGCGTCAACCATACCCATAGAGCTATTTGCTTCAGTTGGTAAGCTGCGAGAAAGTAAATTTAATACACCACCGGTAGTGCGCGGGCCATATTTAACTGAGGCAGCACCTTTTAGTACTTCAATTGATTCCATACGACCCATAGTTGGGAAGTAATAAGCCGATGGTGCAGAATAAGGAGCCGGTGCAACGAGTACGCCGTCTTCCATTACTGAAATTTTATCGTTACGGCCAGTACCTGTGCCACGCATACCAATGTTAGGACGCAGACCATAGCCATCTTCTTCTTGAACGTATACACCTGGTACAGATGCTAATACGCGAGAAATATCGGTAAATTCGAATTTTTGCAATTCTTCATCAGAGATAAATGTAGCCGATCCTGGAATATCGTTAATTGCTGCTTGTGAGCCAATAACGGTAATTTGTTCAAAGTTGCGTTCAACGCCGCCGGCATCTTTTGCCATTGCTGTAGCACTTAAAGACAGCGCTACGGCTGCAGTTAACGAGGAAACTAAAAATTTATGTGACATTGATTACCCTAAAAATAGTTCAACTACTAAAATTGGCGTAATTTAAACATGTTAACGAATGAGAATCAATATTATTAAGTTTTAGTTATATTTACATTTGCCGTAAAAACACGCTATTTTTATAACATTTTTAACTAGGGTCTGTTGATCTTTCAAGGTTAAATTTGCAGCAGTCTGTTTGGTATTTAGGCAAGGCAGAGCCTATGTGGTGTGGTTATTCCCCATAAATAGGCGATAACGCAGCATCAATGCCAAACAGGCGCTGCCCGAAGGGTTCTGCCTAGGGGCGATTTACTCTTTGTTGCTCGGTTTTTACTTAGCCCACTAGGTTACAAACCTCGCGCCGCGATTAAACCGCCCCTAGTTTGAACAAATCTTAATCCGCAAAGGTCAACAGACCCTGAATGTTTATTCTAATCTTATAAAATTAGGATAATGTATTGGCTGGTGGCGGTTAATTTAACCTGAACTCTGTGTGGGATAGATTTATTATCCAGAGTTCAGGTTATTTAAGCAGTGGGATAGCCTAAGCGCAGCTTAATAAATTCGGCGAGTTTAAATACCGCGTTTTCAGGTTCGCTGGCGGTTTTTACTAAACTAATACCTATGCTACCAAGCGCAGGTAAATGTTTAGTGTGTAAGTGATAGGCTAAATCGTTAGGTACGGTACTTTTTGCAAGCACTGTTATACCTAAGCCTTCTTTTAATGCGGCAATTAAACCGGTTAAATCGGCATTACTGTAAACAATACGATATTTAATGCCCGCTTTTTCAAGCGCCTGAGTTGCTCTGCGTCGGTAAATACAGCCCTCAGGCGCGGTCACTAAGGTTACCGTTTCATTTTGTGCCAGTGATAGGTCGCCCACCCACACTAATTGGTCTTGAATAAAAATAGGGAATTTTTCTGAGTCAAGTTGCTCGTTAAGCGCTAACACTAAATCAAATTGATCTTGGCGCTCATCAGAGAGTAGGTGTTTACTTAAACGTGATTTTACTTCAAGTGATACCTCAGGGTAGAGCGCTACAAAATCGCCAATAATGGAGGGCAAAATACGCGCGGCAAATTCGCTAGGGATCCCCAAGCGCACTTTACCAGTTACACTTTCTGAGGTGAACAACTGCAAAATGGCATCGTTATGCTGCACCATTTGCTTTGCCATCGGCAGTAATAACTCGCCATATTGGTTGAGCACTTGTCGTTGCCCCTGCTTTTTAAATAATTTATAGCCGAGTAAGTCTTCTAAACGTTTTACTTGTAAGCTCACCGCAGGTTGCGAAAGGCCAAGTAAATCGCCTGCTTTGGCAAATCCACCAACCTCAACCACCATAACAAAAGTTCGTAAACTGTCGGTTGAAATATTTTTCATATTTAAAATTACTATTTATATGGCTATATATATAAGTATTATTTATCAATTGATAAGTAATTACAATTTGTTGTTGTAAGCCTTGCGCAATATACTTTTGCTATTAAAGATAGATAGGTATTTGTTATGACTTTTAACCCGATAATGTTTGCCCGCCATAGCAACGCTAACAGCGCGGTTATTAATGCCTTACAAGCTAATAACAGCCACGTTGTTATTGATTTTAGCGGCAGTGAAGCATCGGTATTTTTAAGTGCGATTTTAGGTCATGACCTCACAAAACTAACCGCCAGTGGCTTTGGCTTTAAAGGCACACTGGATGGCGATTTAAATTCTGATTTTAGCTACGCCGTTTACTACTTTAGCGAAACAGCCTTTCGATTTGTACTTCCAGTTAATGCCAGCATGCAATTACAAGCGCTCATTAACGAACAACAGCTTAGATACGATATCGACTTTGTGGTACGCACCGATTTAGCGACCTTTACTTTAAAAGGCGACAATGCATTTGATACCTTAGTAGAGGCATTTAAACTAACCCCAGGCTTACGCCTTGCTGACGCGCAGCTTTGTTATGGCGCGCAAAGTGGAGACGTGTTTGTTACTGCAGTAGATCAAAACAACGAACAGCAGTTTATTGTTATTGCTAAAACTGCCACGCTTGATAAGTGGCAACAGTATATGCAGCAACAGGGCTTTAGTGTTACCAACACTCAAGCAGCCTAACGGGTAAAAGTTAAAAATTACAATTTGGTAGGCGTATTAATGGCTACCATGTTATTCCCCCTCATTTAATTGAGGCCACGCCCACACACATGGGTTAATTTAAAAGTGAAGGAATATTATGACTTCTAAAACAGTATTACATGCAAAGCACCTTGAAGCCGGCGCAAAAATGGTTGATTTTCATGGCTGGGAAATGCCAATTAACTACGGCTCACAAATAGAAGAACACAACGCCGTACGTAACGATGCTGGTATGTTCGACGTATCACACATGACCATTGTTGATATACAAGGTGAGCAAGCACAAGCGTTTTTACGCAAGCTAGTAGCTAACGATGTTGCTAAGTTAACCGTACCAGGTAAAGCGCTTTACACTGGCATGCTTAACGAGCAAGGCGGCGTAATCGACGACTTAATTATTTACTACTTTAGCGAAACATTTTATCGCTTAGTGGTTAACTCAGCGACCCGTGAAAAAGATTTAGCACATTTAGCTAAGGTGTCGAGCGATTTTGCTGTAACGGTTACTGAGCGCCCAGAATACGCCATGATTGCGGTTCAAGGCCCTAATGCACGTGCTAAAACAGCCCAGGTATTAAACGCAGACCAGCAAGCTGCAGTAGAAGGCATGAAGCCATTTTTTGGTGTTCAAGCCGGTGATTTATTTATTGCTACAACAGGTTATACTGGCGAAGACGGTTACGAAATTGTAGTACCAAACGAGCAAGCCGCCGATTTATGGCAGCAATTGCTTGATGCCGGTGTAGCGCCTGCGGGCTTAGGCGCGCGCGATACACTGCGTTTAGAAGCCGGTATGAACCTTTACGGCCTAGATATGGACGAAAGCGTATCACCACTGGCTGCTAACATGGCATGGACTATTGCATGGGAGCCAGAAGATCGTGACTTTATTGGTCGTGATGTTTTGGTAAAACAACGTGCAGAAAAAAGCACTCACAAGCAAGTAGGTCTTATTCTTGAAGAAAAAGGCGTACTACGCAGTGGCTCTAAAGTAATTGTTGATGGTGGCGAAGGTGTTATTACATCTGGCACATTCTCACCAACATTGGGCTATAGTGTTGCATTAGCACGTGTACCACGTTCAACCGGCGACACGGCTCAAGTAGAAATGCGTAAAAAATTAGTTAACGTAAAAGTAGTTAAACCGGGCTTTGTACGTAACGGTAAATCAATAATCTAAATAATTTGGTTATACCAATAAATAAGTTAGCCTTATTTGTTGGTATTCTCCCAATCTAAACCAAAGGATGAAAAAAATGAGCAATATCCCTAGCGAGTTAAAATACGCACCTTCACACGAGTGGGTTCGTAACGAAGGCGACGGCACTTACACTGTTGGTATTTCTGAGCACGCCCAAGAGCTGCTTGGCGACATGGTATTTGTTGAATTACCAGAAGTAGGCGACGAAGTCGATGCAGGCGAAGACTGTGCAGTAGCAGAGTCGGTAAAGGCAGCATCAGACATTTACGCACCAATTAGCGGTGAAGTTGTTGCTATTAACGAAGAGCTAGAAGATTCTCCAGAAACAGTAAACAACGACGCTTACGGCGACGGTTGGTTATTCCGCATTAAAGCATCTGACGAATCTGAAGTTGATAACTTGCTCGACGCAGAAGGCTACGCACACACTATTGACGAAGAGTAATCGTTAATTAGTTAAAAGCCCCTCTATTTAAAACATTGGGGCTTTTATGATTTTACAGCTTATTACCATACCCAGTAAGTTGCCAAATCATCACATATTTTAATCAATACTAGTTACCCATTAGTATTTGGATCATAGGAATCTGGACACATGTCAAACGCCAAATCTCTTGAACAATTAGAGCAAAAGCAAGATTTTATTCGCCGCCATATTGGGCCAAGCCCAGCGCAAGTAAACGACATGCTTAGCGCTCTTGAAGTATCGAGCGTTGAAGAGCTGATCGGTCAAACTGTACCTGCAGGTATTCGTCTTGAGCAAGGTCTTAATATCGGCGAAAGCCGCACCGAAGTTGAAACACTAAGCTATTTAAAATCAGTAGCAAGCAAAAATAAAGTTTTCAAATCGTATATTGGCCAAGGCTACCACCCAACTCACGTACCGCACGTAATTTTACGTAACGTACTTGAAAACCCGGGTTGGTACACAGCGTACACACCGTATCAGCCAGAGATTGCACAAGGGCGTTTAGAGTCACTATTAAACTTCCAGACTATGACCTTAGACATTACCGGCCTAGATTTAGCAAGTGCCTCACTGCTTGACGAATCAACTGCTGCAGCCGAGGCAATGGGCCTTGCAAAACGTGTATCTAAAGCTAAAAAAGCCAATGCGTTCTTTATTGCCGACGACGTACACACGCAAACCATTGACGTAGTGAGCACCCGTGCAGAGCAATTTGGTTTTGAAATTATTGTAGGTAAAGCCGCTGATGCCGTGAACCACGACATTTTTGGTGCGTTATTTCAATACCCGTCAACATCAGGCGAAATTGTTGATATAACTGACCTAATTGCTGGCGTACAAAGCAAAAAAGCGATTGCCTGTGTGGCAGCCGACATCATGAGCTTATTACTATTAAAAGCACCAGGTAAATTAGGCGCCGACGTAGTACTGGGTTCAGCACAGCGTTTTGGCGTACCTATGGGTTACGGTGGTCCACATGCTGCATTTTTTGCAACACGTGATGCTTACAAACGTTCATTACCAGGGCGTATTATTGGTGTATCAAAAGACCGTTTAGGTAACGATGCACTGCGTATGGCAATGCAAACCCGTGAGCAACACATTCGCCGCGACAAAGCCAACTCAAACATTTGTACGGCGCAAGTATTACTTGCCAACATGGCGGCGTTTTACGCGGTATACCATGGCCCGCAAGGCTTAAAAACCATTGCTCAGCGCATTCACCGTTTTGCTGATATTTTAGCAACTGGCTTAAAAGCAAAAGGTGTGGCACTTAAGCACGCTACCTGGTTTGATACATTAACAGTGGTTGATGAAAACAAAGCCGACGTGATTGCCCGTGCTGTGGCTAAAGGCGTTAACTTTGCTACTAACCATGCAGGTGAATACTCAATTTCAGTATCAGAAACCACAACACGTGCAGACATTGCCGAGTTATTTGATATTATTTTAGGCGAAGGCCACGGCCTAAGCGTAGATGCAATTGCCGCGGATGTTGAAGCAAATGGCAGTGACTCTATTCCTGCAAGCCTAGTGCGTGATGATGAAATTCTAACGCATCCAAACTTTAACAGCTACCACAGCGAAACAGACATGCTTCGCTATATTAAGCGCCTTGAAAACAAAGATTTAGCGCTTAATCACTCTATGATCTCGTTAGGTTCATGTACCATGAAACTCAACGCGACCGCTGAAATGATCCCAATTACCTGGCCTGAATTTGCAAACCTTCACCCATTCTGCCCGCTAGACCAAGCAGAAGGTTACCAAATAATGATTAACGAGCTACACGATTGGCTAGTTAACATTACCGGTTACGACGCGGTTTCATTGCAACCAAATTCAGGTGCACAAGGTGAATACGCAGGCCTAATCGCCATTCGTAAATACCACGAGTCACGAGGGGATGCGCACCGTAATGTATGTTTAATTCCAAGTTCTGCGCACGGTACTAACCCAGCGTCGGCACAAATGGCGAGCATGAAAATTGTGGTTGTTAACTGTGATAAACACGGCAACATCGACATGGAAGACTTAAAAACCAAAGCCGCTGAGGTGTCTGAAAACCTATCATGTGCCATGGTAACGTACCCATCTACACACGGTGTATACGAAGAAACGATTCGTGAATTATGTGAAATTGTTCACCAGCACGGTGGCCAAGTTTACATGGATGGCGCAAACATGAACGCGCAAGTAGGTGTTACTAGCCCAGGCTTTATTGGCTCAGATGTATCGCACTTAAACTTACATAAAACCTTCTGTATTCCACACGGCGGCGGCGGCCCAGGTGTTGGTCCAATTGGTGTTAAATCGCACCTTGCGCCATTTATGCCAAACCACAGTGTAATTAACGTACCAGGTACTAATGCTGGTAACGGTGCAGTATCGGCAGCGCCTTATGGCTCTGCAGCTATTCTACCTATTTCATGGGCTTACATTGCGATGATGGGTTCTGAAGGCTTAAAACAAGCGACAGAAATGGCGATTGTAAATGCTAACTACCTAAGCAATGAACTAAGCAAGCACTTCCCAATTTTATACCGTGGCCGTAATAATCGCGTTGCTCACGAATGTATTATTGACCTACGCCCATTAAAAGAGCAATCAGGCATTACTGAAATGGACGTTGCTAAGCGCTTACAAGATTACGGTTTTCACTCACCAACGATGTCGTTCCCAGTAGCGGGCACATTAATGATTGAGCCAACAGAATCTGAGTCTAAGGGCGAGATTGATCGCTTTATCGAAGCGATGGTATCGATTAAAGGTGAAATTGATAAAATCATTTCAGGTGAATGGTCTATCGAAAACAACCCACTGGTATTTGCACCACACACACAAGCTGATGTGTTAGGTAATGAATGGGACCGCGCGTATGACCGTTTTTACGCTGCATTCCCAGTACCAGCAGTTGCTAAAGATAAGTTCTGGCCAACGGTTACACGTATCGATGACGTATACGGCGACCGTAATTTAGTATGTGCATGTCCTCCGATTGAGACATACCGCGACTAATTTTTTGAACTTTAATGGGTAGTAAGTTCCACTGTAGAGTGGGATTTATCGAAATTATAAAAGCCGTTGCAGCAATGCAGCGGCTTTTTTGTGCGTGGTGATTCGCCATAAATTATATGGGGTAGGTTGGGTAGAGTGAAACGAAACCCAACGATTCTCCAATATCATTACCATCCCCCAAACACGTAAATATGCACTGTTTGTAGGTCGTCCTTTAGGACGAAAAAAGCGAGAAAAAGAATTTCACCACAGAGATCACAGAGGCGCTTCGCTACACAGAGGTTAAGTATTGTTGTTGGAGTCGGCTTTAGCCGTGAATGGTTTAACACCAGTGGTAAGTTAACCACCGTAGGCGCTGAGCTTGCTGGCGTGCGTGGTTTGTAGGTTGGGCTTTAGCCTAAAATGGCTGATGGTTTTTATTGCTAACTTTTGCCTAGATAAATCCGTGATCTAAATTAGAAACCTCATTCAAGGTTTTGTCGCGCTGGCGACGGCAGCCAAAGAGGGGCTGCCGCTGACCCCTCTCTGGACGCTCTCAGCGCACCCGAGCATCACGCTTAATCCTTCAAACCACAATAGATGTGAACGTAAACACCATGAAAGCACATCCATGTGCAAGCATGGCTTACATTTCATCCATGAAATGAATTATTCATCAATTGCTTATTTTCAGGGCGTGATGACGGGGAAGGGTGTTAAACGTGAGATTGCTGTTTGGTCTTGGCAAGATACAACAAGGCCTGACCTCGTGTTTCACGCTTTATTAATGGGTTGCCAAATTAACTATGTCACTACACCCCGGACCGACCCCATCGCTTGGACCCCTTTCGGTTCGTTGAACCATGATTGGTGAACTTATGCCCAATCCGCCACGTTCTTTCATGATTGAATTGACATCTTCAATCGATAATTGGGCGGCTAAAATAGCAATTGTTTTACCATCAACAACAATAGGCTTACCTATAAAGCTCGCAGGGGCGTTATATGAAGGGGAGTACTGTTTATAATCTGCAAATGCAATTGCTTGTGGGTCGTTGCTGTCTTTTAATTGTTGAAACAAGCTCGCTAAATTACTATCAGTGTAGGGGCCTGTTTGCAGCGATGTTGCAAAGTCGA
>UEXN01003451.1_pt1 | contig 10284 bp, 8 predicted proteins | sample 1796711 | NCBI WGS metagenome assembly UEXN01 (sample SAMEA4772470, study PRJEB27181) | metagenome | reverse complement strand
AACTACACGGCGACCGAAAAGGTGTCCACGAAAACTTCAAGAAGATGGAAGAATTCGTAGTTGGTGCTCTTGCAAAAGAAATTAAAGAGTTCCATGAAGACAAAAAAGGCGTTGTGGAAACGAAAGTCAAACTAGTAGCCGAGGCCAAAAAACAAATGGCTAAGATGAAAGAGGCTTTCATAACAAGATCTGCTAAAGTTGTAGAGTCTGCTGTTAATAAAAAACTTGCTGAAGAGTTAAAATCTCTTAAGGAAGACATCACAGCGGCGAGAACTGTCAACTTTGGTAAGAAAATATTCGAAGCGTTCGCTTCAGAGTACCAGGCATCTTACTTAAATGAGAAATCTGAGACTTCGAAGATGATGAAAGTTGTGGATGAAACCACTCTTAAATTAAAAGACGCGGAGAAGGCCCTCGAAGAAAAACAAGCGGTGATTGAGTCGAAAGTAGCCGAGTCCAAAAGACAGGCTGACTTGATGGAACGTAAGGAAAAGATGGCCGAGATGCTCAAACCATTGGGCAAAGAAAAGAGTGAAGTAATGGCGCAGTTGTTAGAATCAGTTCAAACAACTAAACTACAAACTTCATTCGACAAGTATCTACCACACGTGATGGCTGACAAGGCTGTGACAAAAGAGGGTGCGAAAGTGCTTTCTGAGTCAGGCGGCGACAGAGCACAAAGGGAAGATGCGGACTTAACTAATATCCGTAAGTTAGCGGGTATATAACAACTAAACTAAAGGAAGATTACAAATGTCAGATATATTTGAATCAAAATGGGGCGAAACTAAAGCCGCTCTTACAGAAGGTTTAGCAGGCAACAAGAAAAAAACTATGGATGTCGTGTTAGAAAACACGAAAAGATACTTAGCAGAGCAATCTACTGCTGGTGCCACATCTGCAGGTAACGTTGCTACGTTAAACAGAGTGATCCTACCAGTAATCAGAAGGGTAATGCCTACTGTTATTGCGAACGAGATCGTTGGTGTACAACCAATGACTGGTCCAGTTGGTCAGATCCACACACTAAGAATAAGATATGCAGACACAGTTGCGTCGAACACGACTGCAGGTGAAGAAGCATTATCTCCATTCAAAATTGCGAAAGCATATTCTGGTAACCAGAACAACACTACTCCAAAAGGTGCATCAACTGCCTCTTTAGAGGGTACACCTGGTAAGAGATTATCAATCCAGATCTTGAAACAACCGGTTGAAGCGAAATCTAGAAAATTAAGTGCTAGATGGACTTTTGAAGCGGCTCAAGACGCTCAAGCACAACAAGGTATCGATGTAGAAGCGGAAATCATGGCGGCGTTAGCTCAAGAGATTACTGCTGAGATCGATCAAGAAGTAATTGGTTCATTAAGAACATTGGCAGGTACTGCTAGTGAGACTTTTGACCAATCTGCTGTATCAGGAACTGCAACATTCGTTGGTGATGAACACGCGGCATTGGCTGTGTTAATCAACAGAGTTGCTAACCAGATCGCAACAAGAACAAGAAGAGGCGCTGGAAACTACGCTGTAGTTTCTCCAACTGCTTTAACTGTTCTTCAATCAGCAACAACTTCAGCATTTGCAAGATCAACTGAAGGTACTTTTGAAGCACCAACTAATACTAAATTCGTTGGAACTTTAAATGGTGCTATGAGAGTATACGTAGACGCATACGCGGCTGACGGTACTTCAGTACTAGTTGGTTACAAAGGAGCAAGTGAGGCAGACGCACCAGCGTTCTATTGTCCTTACATTCCTCTAATGTCTTCAGGTGTTGTGTTAGATCCATCTACTTTCGAACCAGTAGTAGGCTTCTTAACAAGATACGGTTATGTAGAGTTAACAAACACTGCATCATCACTTGGTAACGCGGCTGACTACGTTGGATTAGTAGCAATCACATCAGGAAACTTAAAATTCAAATAAGCCAAGGCTTATTTTTATTCCAAAAAGGGCGGCTTCGGTCGCCCTTTTTTTGTGGCGGCACTATCTGAATTTAAATAAAGTCATGCACTATTGCTTCCATCACATACCAAAGACAGGTGGTAGTAGTCTAAGAATGCGTTTAGAAGACAGGGCAAACAAAAAACAGATCAGTAAACTAGACTACGCTGTTGGACACAACTCGACAGTGAGGACGCCAGGCACACACTTTGTATGGTTGCGGGATCCACTGGATCGAGACATTTCACATTACAACTATGACATGGGCAAAGGAGATATAGATGGTGACACTTTTGTGCAACACTGTCAGAATCTTGCAGGGAATTTCATGGTGCTTTGGTTGTACAAGAATTACCTCTGTCTAGATCCTGACGTTCATATTGAAGACAAATACCACACGGTAAGGCAAACCTTACGCAATAAATTTCAAAAAGTTTTCTCACTTGAAAAGTTTGAAGACAGTTGGGATCAGGTATCAGATTCTTTAAAAATAGATCAAGAACCGAGATTGAACACTAACAGAAGCAACACCGATTATAAAAAATATGCCAACAGAAAAAATTTAAGTGAAGAGTTTATCTCATGGCACAAAAGTTATAACAACTACGATTACGATCTTTTCAACGAGTTCTGTACATAGTTAATAATTTTTTTTCACCTTCATACTACACGCAGACCAAATAAGGTAAGATTACTTGCACCTTAGGTACCTAAATAAAATTACGGTTCGCAAGAATCACAACCAAAAAAGGGGAGGTCCAACAATGGATATCATGAACCAAATTAAAGGATGGGCTAAAGGATTGGCTGACGTGGGTGTTTCACTTATCGCGTTAGGAATCGTTTTAGAGATTCTTTTCAATGGTCAAGGTATTCCGTTCTGGCCAAACGTTTCCGTAATAGGAAATGTCCAGGGCGTACTGCAAGGATTTTCTGATCAAGGTTTGATCGGATTAGTAGCAGTTTGGATTTTATATCATATCTACAGCAGAAAATAATATAAAAATCTAAGAATACGTAACCTTAAGGGTGGTGTGACTTAACACTGGATTGTTATACACCACCCTTTTTTTTATTGCAGTCTGCACTGCATGACCACGGCATAAATAATAACAAATGTCGAAAACCATTAGAACATCAAACAATTTAACCTTTGACGCAACAGGTGATATCATCATAGATGCGGATAACGCCGATATAAAACTACAAGACGGTGGCACAGAATTTGGTAGGATCAGCAGGGTAACCTCTGACTTGGTTGTCAAGTCTATGGGTACTAACAATGACATACTATTCAAAGGGCTGGATGCGTCTACAACAATCACAGCACTGCAACTAGACATGAGCGAAGGCGGCAACGCAATATTCAGCGGTAACGTCACCGCAACAGATATCACAGCAAACAGTTTGACGACAAACGTCATAAGTTCAAATGGTTCAAATGCAGATTTGCTCATTACTGCAAGTGGAACTGGTGCATTGACCACTTCAAGCACATTGACACTAACCGGTTCATTTAAAAAAGCATTACACACTTTCACAGGCACTGACGCAGTCACAGAGGCTGAACACGCAGGGAGAACACTTTTACTTGGTGAAGTCGGAGGAAACGCAAACGTGGTTTTAACGATGCCTGACGCAACAGGATCAGGAAACATATATCATTTTATAGTAAGTGTTGCGATGGGAGGATCAACAACATACAAAATACAGGCGCCAGACGCCAATAACACTTTCACAGGACAAATACTGTACCTTGATGAGGATGGTTCAGCAGTGACATCATTTCCAACTGTGGCGGCATCAGACACAATCACATTGAACAGTGGGACACAAGGCGGATTAGTCGGAGACACATTAACATTAATTGATATTGCGGCAGACAAATATGTTGTATCTGGAAACATGCGGGTATCAGCAGGAGCCAACCCAGCAACACCATTTAGTGCGGCAGTAAGTTAATAGATGAGATACAAGGAAATTGACATCAACATAAAGGCCATCCCTGACAAAGAGGACGAAGCACTTCTCAATCAACTGATGGGTGCCAAAGGTGTCGCAGTGAATGACGCAGACAGCGATACAGAAAAACCTACTGAAGACAACAGCGACAATCCAGGCAAGGTTGCAACAGATGATCCAACAACTGTGGCATCAGTGTATCCATTACAACAAGAACTAGAAATGAAAAAGCAGGATGCCGGCAAAGACCTAGCACAGTTTGACAACATTACCCAAGATGCAGACGAGACTGCACCTGATCAAGAGGTAAGACAGGACGAACCGTTGGTCAAACAACCAGAAGTGTCAGGTGGGGTAAATCCAGGTGTCCCAACAGAATTAAAAAAAGAAGTTAGAACCGAAAGCGAATTCATACAAAGACTAAAAACATTGTCCGGCCAACAATAGGGAGCGTACATGGCATTCAGGAAACTTGTAGGATCATACAAAGACTACACATTATCATCACACATCCTCGAGGACGGATACCTAGCAGTTGACGTAGACACAGGCAGTCTGGTACTCGGTGATGGAGCAACAGCAGGCGGTATAGCAGTAAGCACAGGAGGAGGAGGCAGTAGCCTAGGAGACCTAAGTGCAGTTGGCTCAACATTATCAGCACCATCCAACGCAGACATGACTCTGCAAACATCAGGTACAGGAATTGTTTTAATCAATGACACATTCAAAATAGGTTCAGGTGCTGGCGTAACGACCATACTTGACGAAGACACACTTTCATCTAACTCCGCAACTGCACTTGCAACACAGCAATCAATAAAAGCATACGTTGACTCTGAGGTGGCCAATGTCTCTATTGGTGATCTTTCATTCATAGGTTCCACAATAGCATCGCCAAGTAACGCCGATCTAACCCTTAATTCAAGTAATGGAAATGTTGTCATAGAAGGCATCAAAGTGGCAGGTACAACACTTTCAACAGAAGATTCTAGTCCTGGCATTGAGATAAACGGCAACCTGATTCCTAGTCAAAATGGAGTGTTCCAACTAGGTAGTGCTAGTAGACGTTGGCAGACTGTTTACGTTGCCGCAGAAACAATTGACCTCGGTGGTGCAACAATCAAATCAGACGGTTCTGGAGCATTGACCATAGCGGCCACTGGTGCAACACTGCCCACAGGCAGTAAAGTTGGTACCAATGGTATATCGCTGACTGGTTCCAAGGACGGCACACTTGCTAGACCCGTGCAGAACGTTGGACTGTTTGTAAATGATGGTAGTTCAACCCTTACTGATGCACAAATACTAGCAACGACGGCGGCTTTGACATTGGAATTCAATGCCACTGTTGAAGATGTACCTGTGTACACGGGTGCAGGGCAGACTTTCACACTTGCAGACGGCACAGCACTATCGGCCACTGCCGCGGCTGGTATCACGTTATTCCAATTCTAGCAATAAATACCTACAATACAAAGGAAATGAATGCATTCCGTGGTTACAAGAAGGCGGAGCACAGAATTGATTTATGGCGGATAAAACACCGGTACGAGTAGTCTTTAATGCTTCGAACGTTGCCACTGGAATGGCGGAATTCCAGACGGGTGAATCGGTTCCAGTAGCAAACGGTGGTACGGGTCTCACAGCAATAGGATCAGCGGGACAGATAATAAAAGTAAATGCGGCAGGAAACGCCTTAGAGTTTGGTGCTGAAGGTGATCTTTCAATCACAAATCTAGTAGCACCCACAAACGCAGACCTTACACTTACAACATCAGGTACAGGAAATATCGTACTAGATGCACTAACAGTCCGTGGAACAACTATAAGTTCAGCCGATTCGGCACTTATCAACATCAACGAAGGATTGGTAGTAGACGGTACCCTAAATGTAAGTGGCGCCGCTACATTCGTGGGAAATTTATCCATTGGCGGTAACTTGGATGTGACAGGAACTATGGATCTTAGTGATTCAAACTTTACAAATGTTGGAGCACTACAACTAGATTCGATCGCAGGCGACGGTGACACCAACACATCAATAACTTTCTCAGGATCAGATGTTATCACGATAGCAACAGGTGGTTCAGGCAGATTAACAATCGGTGACGGTGCACTATCTCCGGTCACAGATAATCAAATAGATCTAGGTACTTCAAGTCTAGAATTCAAGGACGCTTTCTTTGATGGCACAGTTACATCTGATGCTTTCGCAGGACCATTGACAGGTGATGTAGTAGGTGATGTGACAGGTGATGTAACAGGAAATGTTTCTGGCACAGCGGCAACCGTAACAGGTGCCGCCCAATCAAACATCACTTCTCTAGGTACCTTAACAACTTTGACTGTTGATAACGTAATTATAAATGGCACAACCATAGGACATACATCAGATACAGACGCAATTTCAATTGGGTCAGACGGTGATATTACACTCACACAAGATTTAGAATTACAACATGATGGTGCTATACTATCATTTGGTACTAACGACGAAATAGCTCTTACTCATGTACACGATACAGGATTATTACTAACAGATTCAGGTGGCACACCAACATTACAGTTGCACGATGCAAACGAATCAGTTTCATCAGATGGCTCAAACTTGATTCTTACATCAGGCGGTACAGCATTCAAGTTGCCGACCTCCGACGGATCGGCTGGGCAGGCACTAATCACAGATGGATCGGGAACTTTATCATTTGACACTGTGTCTACAACAGCATCAGATGACACAAGGGCCGTTGTCAAGAACAACAAAACGGTTTCAACATCCGCAAAGACAGTTGATTACTTCCAAGCCGCGGCATTTGACATGGCATGGTATTTCATGTCGTTGAATGACATGACCAACGACAACACCAGTGGTTCTGTTTTCACCGTTTGCCACAACAACTCAAACGCATTCATCAGTGGACCAAGGGGCGGTACTGCCGCCAGTGGTAATGTCCTACCAAGCACAACTGCTGATGTGGCCAGTGGCCAGGTACGAGTTAAAATTACTGGACCTAGCGTAGATTCAAAAGTTAGTTTCTACAAGATACCTATTTCAAGGGCAAGTACCTCAGATGCAACAGCAGGAGTCACAGTTACAACTTCCAATGCAGATGTTGATTCAGCATCTGAAAGCATAGACAGTTTCGCACACGCTTCTTTCAGGGCCGCAAAATACACAATACTGATAGATGACGACGCTAAGACAGAAACTGGCATCACTGAAGCATTGGTTGTGCATGACGGCACGACCGCTTTCATTACACAGTACGGCACAGTCAACACAGGAAGCAATGACATGATCACACTGTCGGCGGCAATAGATGGCAGTAACGTTGTAGTTTCAGGGGCAGGACTAACACCAAACTTATCATTGAAAATACACAAAACTTTACTTTCAGACTCTATGACAGCCAGTAGCAATGCAAATCAGAAAGTGATAGGTGCAACAACAGTTAGTTCGAGTGCCACAGCGTTTGATAGTTTTGATCTTGATGATGCAACGGCGGCCGTGTACTATGTGGCGGGTGGAAACTCCACAGAGGGTGCGTTTAGTGTGCAGGAGGTATACATGGCAGGAGATATAGGTGAAGCCACTGTAACCCAAGGTCCTTTTGTCTCTACCAAAGGCACAACTCAATTAGAATTTACTGCAGATTTCCTCGACACCGCTGACAACACAGTGCAAATGAGTGTTGCTTCCACATCAGGTGGATCTACTACAGTGAATGCATACAGAATCAACTGTTTAGCCGGCGAATAGCACAAAATTACCATAAATACAACAAATTAACAATCATGCGGGAGATATGGAACCATGACAACAAGAAATTTTAGAGTAAACAACGGATTGGAAGTAGGTGATATTGTAATATCAGCATCTGCAAATACCATTGTAGGCCTAGCAACAGCGGCACCAAGTTCAGACGGTGACGTAGCAAACAAGAAGTACGTAGACGACCAAGCGGCGGCGGCATTAACACTAACAAACAAAACTTTAACAGCACCAAAATTTGCTGATGCAGGTTTTATTGCAGACGCAAACGGAAACCAATCCGTAGTTTTCCAAACTACATCATCAGCGGTCAACGAGTTTGACATAACAAACGCGGCGACTGGAAACGCTCCAATACTTGCCGCAACAGGTGACGACACAAACATCGGTATAGCAATCACGGCCAAAGGAACTGGAGCCATCAACTTGAATGCAGGCTCAGATGTAGTAATTCCAACCAACATTGGATTACATTTCACAGATGCTAACGAAAAAATCGAATCAGATGGAACTGACTTAACAATTAACTCAGGTGCAAAAATAAATTTAACAGCCACATCAGATGTGGTGGTACCAGCAAACGTTGGTATAACATTTGGTACTGGTGAGAAGATCGAAGGTGACAACACAGACCTTACAATCACATCAGGTGCTAAAATAACATTGGCGGCAACGTCAGACGTAATTTTACCACCAAACGTTGGACTTGTTTTAGATACAGCAGGTAACGAAAAGATAGAATCAGATGGAACTGACATATCGATATCAGTTGGATCAGGTGGAGACATCAACGTTCCAGCAAGTATTGGTGTAACATTTGGAGATGACGGTGAGAAGATCGAAGGTGATGGCACTGACTTGACCATCGCTTCTAGTAACTTGCTTAACTTATCAGCAACCACAGACGTTGTGATCCCAACAAACGTTGGATTACATTTCACTGATGCCAATGAGAAAATTGAGTCTGATGGAACAGACTTTACTTTCAACTCAGGTAATGACATCAATTTGACGGCAACAACTGACATCAACGTTCCGGCTAACGTTGGTTTAACATTTGGTGATGACGCTGAGAAGATCGAAGGCGATGGAACCGATTTAACAATCACGGGTAACAACATCAACCTATCTCCAACAGCAGACGTCAACATACCAGCAAACAAAGGTTTGACTTTTGCAACAGCAGAGAAGATAGAATCAGATGGTACCGACTTGTCAATCACTGTTGGTTCAAATGGAGACATCAACATCGGCGCAAACATCGGATTGACTTTTGGTGATGATGGTGAGAAGATAGAAGGTGACGGAACAGACCTTACTATTTCTGGTAACAATATCAAATTGACGGCGGCCGCAGATGTTATTATTCCTACAAATATAGGTTTACACTTTACAGACGCAAACGAAAAAATTGAATCAGATGGTACCGACTTAACGATAAACTCGGGTGCTAAAATTAATTTGACGGCAACATCAGATGTACACATTCCAAATGATGTTGGAATTGCCTTTGGTGCGGGTGGTGAGAAGATCGAATCAGATGGTACTGACTTGACTGTAACATCAACTGGTGCATTGAACTTGACTGTAACAGGCACAACAACAGTATCGGGTGACTTAGTGGTAACTGGAGACTATACAGTTAACGGAACCACAACAACAAACAACTCGGTCAACTTGACAGTAGACGATAACATCATTGAACTTAACTCTGGTATATCAGCATCAAGTAACGATGCAGGTATCATCATTGAGAGGGGTTCGACAGGTAACAACGCGGCAATCATTTGGGATGAGTCAGCAGACAAGTTCTCAATGGGACTAACCACTGCGGTAGCAGGTGATAAATCAGGTGGTATAACTGTAGCGGCAGGTACGTTGGTAGTTGGCATCGAAGGTGATGTCACAGGCGACTTGACAGGTACTGCGTCCTTGGCGACAGCAGTGACATGTACTGCAAACAACACAGCCAACGAGAGTGTTTTCATAACATTCGTTGACGGTGCTACTGGTACACAGGGCATAGAAACTGATACCAACTTGACTTACAATCCATCAACCAACGTGTTAGCAACTTTGGCATCATCGGCGCAGTATGCGGACGTTGCCGAGCGTTTCGAAGCAGACGCTCCTATGGAAGTTGGTTCGGTAGTCGAACTTGGTGGTTCAGCAGAGATAACAGAAGCCACTTCAGACTTATCCGAAGATGTGTTTGGCGTGATATCATTCAAACCTGGATTCATGATGAACTCATTGGCAGGTGAAGATGCAACACACCCATTCGTAGCAATGACAGGTAGAACACCAGTCAGAGTTTCAGGTGCAGTGAACAAAGGTCAAAGACTTGTTAGTTCAAGCATCAAGGGTTGTGCGAGAGCGGCCGCAACAGGCGAGTCAATCTCTCCTTTCAACGTAATTGGAAGAGCATTAGAATCTAACACTGAAGCAGGCATCAAATTGGTAAACTGTGCAGTGAGGACTAACAACTAATAAATATTCATACTTTTTAGTAGAATTAAAGGCGGCTTTAGGGTCGCCTTTTTTTTAGGTTATCAAATCTAAGATTGTCTGTAACTTTCCCTTTATACTTTTGTTGTTCAAAGTAT
>UEXN01003450.1_pt1 | contig 10284 bp, 10 predicted proteins | sample 1796711 | NCBI WGS metagenome assembly UEXN01 (sample SAMEA4772470, study PRJEB27181) | metagenome | reverse complement strand
AACTCTACTGAAAATGACAAATATGTTACATATGATTACATGGAAGGTCATTGGGCGGTTGGTACAATAGATAGAACAGCAGCAGTTGATAGAGGTGTGTTTGACAATCCAATATGGGCAGATGCTAATGGTAACTTATATAATCATGAATATGGCTTTTCTCATGGTTCTTATACACCTTATGCTGAGTCAGGGTCAATATCTTTAGGCAATGGTGACCAAATTATGAAAGTAACTAAACTCATACCTGATGAATTGACTCAGGGCGATGTTAAGGTATCATTTAAGACACGATTTCATCCTAATGATACTGAAACTGTACATGGAGCATATAATTTATCTAATCCAACATCAGTAAGATTTTCAGGAAGACAAATTAGGCTACGTGTAGAAGGCAATAAATTAGCAGATTGGCGCTCAGGCATTATGAGAATAGAAGCCGATGCTGGAGGTGAAAGATGAGTTCACAATTACCTCCACCACCATTAGGAGATAAATGGAGTACATGGGGTGAGCGTATTAATAAATTTTTAGTTAATACTCGTAATAAATTAGAATTTAGAGATGCTGATTCTAAAGCAACACAGGATGGCATTTTAATGTGGGATGAAGCTCAAAACGCTGTTGTTGTATCAAAAAACGGTGCTTGGGTAAAACTAAAATATGACCCATGAAAATACATGATGAATTAATTAAAGCAAGAGATTGGATTGAATCAGCTTTAATCAAAGGTGGCAATACGCATAATTTTAAAGACATAGTTGATGGTGTTATAAGTGGGCATATGCAACTATGGATGGGTGCAAATGGATGTGCAGTAACTGAAATAGTAGTGTATCCTAACAAGAAAGTCTTGCATGTTTTTTTGGCTGGTGGTGATAAAGGACATGGAATAAAACAAATAACAGATATGCATGATGATGCTGTGACATGGGGAAAAGCACAAGGTTGTACTGGAATGAGTGTAGCTGGAAGAAAAGGTTGGAAAAAAGTGCTTGAAGATAAAGGATGGAAACAGCAATTTACTACGTTAGCAAAGGAGTTTTAAAATGAGTGGTGGAAAAGGTGGTAGCAAAACAAGTGAAACAACAATACCTGATTGGATAAAAGACCCAGCTATAAGAAATTTACAACGAGCTGAAGATGTACAAAGAATAGAGTACATGCCTTATTACGGTGCTGATGTGGCAGCGTTTACCCCAACACAAAATGCAGCATTTAATACAAATATTGGAGCAGCAGAAGCATTTGGATTACTTGCTCCTAATACTCTTACAGCAACAAGTGGAATGCCTACACCAACAGATTTCAATGGCTTTAGTGGATACAGTTCACAACCATTGTACGAATCAGCTTTAGCAGAACTAAAAGCCAATCAGCCGGATGCAGTTGCACAATATGATGCTTTATTTGGGTCTAGTGTGCCAACAACACAATCAACTGGACAAGGTGGTTTTAGAGGTAGTGCCAATGTAGGTGTAACAAATAACCCTACTACACCGACTACAGCACCTAGTAGTTTCACACCAAACTACGATTCTCCCCACTTTCAATCTCAAGCTCATATAGACCAAATTAGTCCAAACAGCACAGTTAATATATTAGATGCTTCATATGGTGGTGTTACACCAACTGGAACAGATTATAAGTCAATTGTAGCAAGTATGAATGCACAAAACGATTATGAAAAAGCGGCAGGTATAGGTAGATTTACTCCTACACCTTTTAGTGGGAATCCACATATGGGAAAGTAAGTGGGGGGTTGATTAACAACTCAACTCCCATACCTGACACAAAACATAGAGGCTCTGTAAGACCTGCAACTAATACAGGAAGCGTAACAGCAATGTTAGGTAGAGATGGTACAACTGAACAAAAAAGTGTTTTTGATGAAATGAGAGCAGAATTAGGATTAAGTGCAGAAAATTCATTAATGACAAATGGTTCACCTAATGGCAGAGGAATACCTATACCTCAATCAGATTCGATAATGAGAGATGTAGGTGAAGGCATGGGTAAAAATATAAATGATGTGTTAATGCAAACGCAAAGCATACAAAATAAATATGGTAATCCTAATGATAAATCTGTAAAAGAAATTATGGATGAATTTAACGCAGAACAAACTAAAACACCAGTTTATGTAGCACCAAAACAAACTGTTGCAGACCGTAAAGGATACACACCAACACCAGCACCAAAACCAAAAGTAAAAGTAAACTATAATAAAAATAAACCTGTTGCTGTAAAAAGTAAGCCATCAAGAACACCAGCACCAAAACCAACAAGAACAACTGGCAGTAGAGGTGGTCGAGGTAATGTAAGTGCTAGACGTAGATTAACAGGTGGTAGATAATTAAATGGAGATGAAGTAATGGCAGGACAAGCAAACGGTGGGCAAGTAGCTAAACCCAACCCACTCAACCAAGGCAAATATGTTGGTAACCCTAATCATGGCATAAATGCTACACCTATGCCAACCATTAGTACACAACCACTTAAACCAAACATAAACACAATGGCTGCGCAAGGTATTCAAGGCGCAGGATTAAGCACAGCGCAAGGTTTAAATTATCAACCTTTATCAGTTAATGCAAATCAGTTGAGTAACACTAATTTATCACCGTACATGAATCAATATACTGATGAAGTCGTGAAAGCTAATGAAGCTGATATTTTGAGAGGCGCACAAATAGGCTTAGACCATTTAGGTTCTCAAGCATCAATGGCAAATGCTTATGGAGGCTCAAGACATGGTGTTGCAATGGGAGAAATGGGTCGAGGTGTTGCACAACAACTTGCACAATCTTCAGCAGGTTTAAGACAAGCTGGCTATACAAATGCACAACAAGCTGCTTTACAAGATATACAAAACAACATGCAAGGGCAATTAGCAAATCAACAAGCGGATTTATCAGGACAAAGTCAACGATTAGGTGCAGCAGGTCAATTAGCAGACATATCTAATTTAGGGTTTGGTATGGGTCAAACTGTTAATCAAAATTTAATGGCTCAAGGAGCAATGCAACAAGCATTACAACAACAAATATTTGATGCAGCAGCAAACAAATATCAAGGATATGTTGGACATCCTGCACAAGGTCTTGCTTATCTTAATGCGGCATTAGGAGTTACACCAACAACACCACAGACTACGACTACAAGTAAACAACCGGGTCTGTTTGATTATCTAACACTAGGAGCTAGTGGTTATACTGGGAGTTAAAAAATGGCAATAGGTTTAGGACAAATGGTCGGATTAGGTTTACTAAGCCAGTTTATGGGTGGTGGTAAAGGACTTCTAGGTGGTAAAGACGATGAAAAAATACAATCAATGGGTGAATATAACCAACCACCTACACAAGCAACTAACACTACAGGATTTGGTGGTGGAATTAGTGGCATAAGCAATCAACTATTCAAAGGAATGAGCCAAGAGCAAGTTGCACGTCTTGGCATGGGTTTCAATTCTATGAGACTTGACCCTGACCCAAACATGGCGGCTTCGTTTCAATCAACTATAGATACTGCATCAGCAAATACAGGTAAAGCCAACGCAGTAGGTGCATTACGGAAAATGGGTAAAACTCACTTAGCAGATTTAGTTGAGTCAGGTGGTTTAGGTGTGACAGAAGCAATGAAACGTGCATTAGATGACCCCGGCAAGACTGATATAAATGCTTCATTAGCATTATTACGCAAAGACCCTAATAATGCACAGCTATTAGATTTAGCAGAGATATTAGAAGCAGATGGCACTATGCATGACGATGTTATGAAAGCGTACATGGATATAAAAGGTCTAGGTTCTAATGATAAAGAATATGCACTTGGACTAAGTGAAATGATGACTTACCAAGGTAAAGATTTAGTAGATGAAAATGGTAAATCTAGGGAAGGACAGCATTATCAAATACAAACAGATAAAGCGACTGGAGATATTAAACAAGTATGGCTACCATCATATGGTGAAACGATAGAGCAAAAACAAACTCGTGAAAATGAACAAGCGTTTTTAATTAAAGACAGAGAAACAGCTACTAAGATGGGTCAAAATGCTTATCAAGAGTCTAGAGATTTACGTGACCAAATAAGACAATTTGAGTTAGTCATGGAAAATATTGATGATGGAGCTTTGTCAGGTTGGTTAGTTGATAAATTACCTGCAATGGATGACAGAACAGCACTACTAAGAGGTTTACAAAACAAACTAGGTATTAGTGTTATTAATAGTGCTACATTTGGTGCATTGTCAGAGCGTGAAATGGCAATGGCGATGGCAACAAATCTTAATTTGAACTTGCCACCTGATGAATTACGCAAGATGGTATTAGAGCAAATACGTGTTAGACGTAAACTTGCTATGGAGTTTGAAAGTCAAGCAGAAAAACTATTAAACAAAGGTGCATCATGGAGTGAGTTTGTTGCTGAAATGCTTAAAGAAACTAAAAAGCACGATGCAGTTGTTTGGGAACAATTGAGACCTGACGAAGTTGCTTCGTTACTAAAAGTAGGTATTGATAGAGAAGCTTACAAAGATTTAACTTACGAGGAAAGAAAAGGTATATTTGATAGAAGGACAAACTAATGAGTGATTTAGATAACTATTTACAAGATGTTGTTCGCAAAAGAGAAGAAACAGTAAATCAAAAAATTACGTCTGATGCTGAGTCATATATTAGTTCTTTAGCTCCTGCTACTGTTAGTGAACCCGGAAACGGTGCTGTACCAGTTGAAGGACAAGCAGGACGTTTCTTTGCTCAAGGATTAACATTTGGTTTTGCTGACGAAATTGAGGCATTCGGCAAGTCTTTAATTAATAACAAGGTTGATTACAAGACAGCACGTAACGAAATACGTGCAAAAATGAATGCGTATAAAGAACAAAACGGTGCTGATGCTTTAGCCGCAGAAATGGCAGGAGCAGTATTACCAAGTTTGACAGCAATTTTTGGCAACCCATTTGGTTGGAAAGCCGCAATGAGTAATGTATTAAAATTTAGCAAAAGTGTTTTTAATGCAGGTAAATCACCGACAAGTTTGATACAGGCTTCAAAAAGGTCAGCAGTTGGTGGTGGTATTTATGGTTATGGTGCATCAGAAAAAGAAGACATTGAAGGACAAATGACAGATGCATTAACAACAGCAGGTGCTTCTGCTGTGTTGACACCTATTATTGCAGGTGCAGGTAAAATTACAGCGAATTTAGTCATTAAAAAATCAGGTAAAGACAAAATGGACAAGGCTGTTCGTCAAGAATTACAACGAATGGTTGATAAAACAGGTTTAACACCTGATGAAATTGTCGCTAAAGTTGCTAGTGGTGAATTAATTGCTGAAAATCAGTCTCTATTGTATTACATTAAGGCAGTTGTAAAAGATAGTGGTCAAGCAAGTAAATCATTGAAAGATGAAATGGAGTTAAGACCATTAGAAACAAGAAAAGACTTATTAAATGAAATGCAACAGTCAATTCAACGTGGTGATGTCGAAGAAAACCTATTAAAAGCGTACAAACAGACTGATGATGAATTTAGAACTGCTGAACACAAGGCATATAATGCTATATTTAAAGAAACAAACCCTGAATTAGATACAGCTACTGCCGAAGTTTTAATGAAATCGATTAGAGAGTTTCAAGGTGGTGGTGATACTATTAACAAGATGTATGCAGGAGCTAAACCATTTTATGAAATTGAAGATGGTCTTGTTAAATTAAACAGACAGCCTACAGTTAAAGATGCAGAAATAATTTATAGAGCAATACGTAATGATAAAGATGCATTATTTAGGTCAGGTCAAACAGATTTGATGCAAGTTAGAAAAGATACAATGCAAACGCTCAAAGATGCTTTAGATATATTTTCACCTGATTTGGCAGTAGCAAGAAAAACAGCATCAGATTTGAGAACATCACGTAACGCATATAAATATGGACGAAGTGTATTAAACAAACCTTATGAGGAAGTAGCCTTGTTTATAGAAGACATAGCTGATGTACCTAATGCAATGCAAAGCCTTAGAGATGGAGCATTAATACAATTAAAGAGTAAAGATGCTCCATCAGTAGCAAGAAACATTGCTAATCAAAACAAAAACCTTTATCAAATAATAACAAGAATATTTCCTGAAGATAAAGTAAATGGCATATTAGAAAAAGCAGGTATTGCATCACAAGCGGCTACAGCACAAAGTAAATTACAACTTGGTGCTAATTCACAATCTATACCTTTATTAGATGCAGGACAAATGGTAGGTGCTTCAAGACTAGCAACAGGTGGTGGAGGAGAAAGGTCATCAGGAGATATTTTCTTAGCTGTATTACAACCATTAGTTCGTTTTGCACAAGCTAGAGGCATACCTGATAAAGAAGCAATGGACATTGTTAAAGTTGTAACAGCTAGAGACCCTGATTTAGTACAAAAGGCTTTAATAGACGATAACGCTATGAGCAAATTACAAATGAAGGTAGACAGAGCAATAACCGGCACAACTGAAGTAGTTGGTGATGCTTATGGAAGAGTTAGAGGACAAGATGTTGCAGAAGCTTATGACCCAATGTATGGTCTATTAGAATATGCAAAACGAGGAGTAATAAACAATTCAGGATTTCAGGAGTAATAGATGGCAGAATTAAAAGCGATGACAGATGATGACGTACAAGGCATAGCTAAAGATGCTTTAGATTCTGCAATATCATTTGTTGAAAGTGAAATAGCTGAAGACAGAATTAAGTCACAGCGTTACTTTGAAGGTGAAGTAGACATTGGTCAGGAAGATGGACGTTCTAAGATAGTTGCTACTAAAGTAAGAGATACAATACGTGCTATTAAACCAAGTCTAATGCGTGTTTTCTTGTCATCAGAGAACCCAGTAGAATTTATACCAACAAGCCAAAAAGATGTTGTAGGAGCTGAACAAGCTACTAAATATGCACATTGGAAGTTTCAACAGCTAGATGGTTATAGGTTGTTAAATGATGCAATACATGATGCTTTAGTTAAAAAAACAGGTGTATTAAAAATATGGTGGGAAAGCAACACAGAAGCTACCATGCACACTTATACAAATGTAACAGATGAAGAAATGATGGCTATTGTTAATGAGCCTGATGTGACTGTTATTGAGCATGGCACAGAACTTGAAATGATGATGGGTGATGATGCTATAGAAGTAGAAACACCTAAACACACGCTAACTGTAAGTCACAAAAAAGAAAATGGTGAATTAAAAATAGAGTCAGTACCACCTGAAGAATTTATTGTAGACAGAAACGCTAAGAGTGTTGATGATGCATACATTGTAGCTCATAGAACAGAGTTAAGAGTAAGTGACTTAGTTTCTATGGGTTATGATTTTGAAGAAGTATCTAATTTATCAGGATTAAGCTCTGATGATACATATTCAGACTCTGAATCATTTGAGCGTAAAGGTTATGAGCAAGATGAAGACGATACGACAGCAGATATATCAATGAAAAAAGTTGCTGTTACAGAAGCCTACATGAAGATAGATAAAGAAGGCACAGGTGTTGCTGTTATGTATAGATTGTTACTTGCAGGTGGTGATGACAAACTACTGGAGTGTGAGCCATATGGCGAAGTGCCTTTTGCAGTATTTGAAGTAGACCCTGAGCCACATACATTCTTTGGTCGTAGTGTTGCCGATTTACTTATGAATGACCAAGACTCTTCTACAGCTATGCTTAGAGGAATGATGGATAACGTAGCATTAACTAATTCACCAAGACAAGGTTATGTGCAAGGACAAGTTAATGTTGACGATTTAATGAACAACGAGATAGGTGGTCTAGTAAGAATGAAGTCACCACAAGCGCTTGTAGATATTGCAACTCCTTTTGTCGCAGGTCAGGTATTAACTGCGATGCAATACATGGACGATGCTGTTGAAGCTAAATCCGGTGTAAGCCGAGCTTCTATGGGTCTTGACCCTGATGCCTTACAAAATACCTCAGCTACTGCGGCTCGTCTACAAGCACAACAAGGTTCAGCACAGATTGAAGTCATGGCTCGAAATATTGCTGAGGGAGGACTAAAACGTTTATTTAAACTAATGCTAAACCTTCTAGTAGAAAATAGCTGTGAAGATACTATGATGCGTTTACATGGTGAGTTTCAACCAGTAGACCCAAGAGTTTGGAACACAGGTATGGATATGACTGTAAATGTTGGTGTTGGTACTGGACAGGAAATGGACAGACACAATGCGTTAAGTCAAGCATTGCAAATGCAAATGCAAATATGGTCAACATATGGTTCAGGAAATGGATTAGTTACTATGTCAGGCATTCGTAACACATTAGGTGATATGTTAGCTTTACAAGGTGTTCGTAACGTTGACAGATACTTTAATCCAATGACCCCTGAGATGGAAATGCAATTAATGCAACAGCAACAACAGATGGAAGCAGAAAACCAACAAATGTCTGAAGCTGAAGCACTTGTACAAGCAGAACAATACAAAGCTGATAAGAAAGCTGAGATGGATATGCTTAAAGCACAAATTGATGCACAGAAAGCTATTGCAGTTGATGATAGAGAGCGTGACAAGCTCGACCAAGACCTTATTATTAAAGCCGCAGAGATATTAGGCGAATACGGTACTAAAGTAGATGTTGAGCAAATAAAAGCGGCACAGCAACAAGCTAGATACCCACAAGAATCACCTGCACAGGCAGTAACAGGAGGTAGGTTCTAGTGGCATCGAAACTTTCAATTGTTGAAAAATCTGCTAGAATGAAGACATTACAGGCTGACGATATGTTTCAGTTAGCCTTAAAAGAGATTACAGAACAGCAAATTGCTGTGTTTGTAAACGCTGATTCGACAACGGATGAGCGAGAGGAGGCACATAACATGATATGTGCAATTAGAAAGATTGATGATTACTTCGACTCCGTAAAAACGGATGAAGCAATGTACAATCGCAAACTTAAATAGGAGACAGTACCTTGGCTAACGAGACTGAAACCCCAATAACTGACGTAGATAGTGCTATTAGTAGCATTGTTGAGCCAGTAGAAGAAGAGACAACAGAAGAAGTAATAGAAGAATCTCAGGAAACAGAAGAAATATCTGCTGAGGCTGAAGTTGCTGATGAAGTTGAAGAAGAAGTAACAGAAGAAGCTGAAGAAATCGAAGCTTCGGACTATGAGGATGACGAAGACCCAATAGAGGATGCCAGTTCAGAAGACCCTGTAACACCTGAATTTTTTACTGTTAAAGTAAATGGTCAGGAAGAGCAGGTAACCTTAGAGAACTTAAAGCAAGGCTATAGTGGACAAAAGTACGTCCAACAAGGTATGCAGGATGTTGCGGCACAACGTAAAGAAGCCGAAACAGTCTACACAGCCTTGACTAAAGAACGTGAGCAAATGGCTCAGTTATATCAACAAATCCAACAAGGAGGATTAGCACAGCCACCTGTGAAACCTACTAAAGAACTTTTTGATGCTGACCCAATAGGGTATATGCAAAAAAACCTTGAGTATGAAGAGCAGATGACTTCTTATAATCAGCAGATGGCACAACTTGAACAGGTTTCGCAACAGCAAAGCCAAGCTCAACAGACTGCTATGAAAGCACATTTACAAGAACAAATGCAAATCTTACAGAAGGACATTCCTGACTTTGCAGACTCTAAAAAAGCAACTGCAACTAGGGAAAGGTTGATAAAAACAGGAACTAATCATTATGGTTACACTAATGATGAAATTTCTCAAATAACTGATGCAAGGGCAATAAAAGTATTGCACGATGCTATGAAGTATCAAGACATCATATCAGGCAAGTCAAAGGCTGAAGCAAAAACTAAGTCTGCGAAACCTGTTGTGAAGCCGGGTGCTAAAAAAATAGCTACTCCAAATGCTAAAATACGTTCTCGCCAAAAGGCAAAACTCAAAGAGTCAGGTAGCATTGATGATGCTCTTGGCTTAATTTTAAATAATACATAATGGAGAAATATTATGGCGCAACCTAGTAATACATTCGACAGTTATGATGCAAAGGGTCTACGAGAGGACTTAGAGAACGTTATTTATGACATCTCTCCTGAAGAGACTCCTTTTTATTCATCGTTGAAAAAAGTAAAAGCAAGTAACACTTACCATGAGTGGCAGACAGATGCACTACGTTCATCAGCCGCCAATGCACACATTGAAGGTGATGCTACAACAGCAGAGGCAAGAACTGCTACTGTTCGTTTAGGTAATTACACACAAATCTTTAAGAATGCAGTTGTTATTCCTGATACAGACCAAGGTCT
>UEXN01003434.1_pt1 | contig 10317 bp, 15 predicted proteins | sample 1796711 | NCBI WGS metagenome assembly UEXN01 (sample SAMEA4772470, study PRJEB27181) | metagenome | reverse complement strand
CTCACCTTGATCACCTAAAAGATGTGGTGGATATGACGATAGATATTGATAAGATCGATGGCTATGCAAAAGTAAACATTTAAAGTGTCTTATTTCGACAACAACAACCTATTTAGTGTAAAAGCTATTGATCATTACTTAAGGAGAATAAAATGAAATTAACAACAAAATTGCTAAAAGAACTCATCAAAGAAGAGTTAAACAAAATGAATGAAGAAGGCAGATCCGACTTTTATAACACAGCAGCATATGTGGGCAATGAACTACAAGGAGTTGGCTTTGGACTGAGGAGAGGTGAAGGGCAACGACAAATAGAACACTATATTATTGGTGTTTTGGAAAATCCTGATCGGGACGTAAAGATGCCCGGTAAGTATTCAGATAAAGTCTACAATCATGGGGATGTCGCTGATATTATTAGGGCTCTGATGCCGGATTATAAGATAGGAGATATGCATCAATACTCTGGTGATGCTAACTCTAGAAGGAAAATAAAGGCATTAGCAAGTGAAATTATGAAAAATATTAAAAGCCGTCATGAGGACTAGTCTATTTAAACTTTATTTATGATACAATATTATTTGGAGAATAAAAATGAAATTGACAACAAAATTGTTAAAAAAACTTATCATGGAAGAAATGAAAGACTTGATGGCCGATGAGACCCTAGAGATGGCGAAAGAAGCTCTAAGTGACAAATTGGAGGATATGGGACAAATGAGTAGCATCACGTGGTACAAAGAGCCAATTGGTAACACATATGCAGAGTTCGATAGCCAAGATGGTGGAAAAGTCAGAATAAAGATCGACGGCAGTGAAGGCTCATGGAGTTATAAATTTGAATATAATGGTGAAGAGTCTCGGCCACTAGATATTGATGAGTTTGGCAATATATACGACACATACTAAAGGAGAAAAGAAGATGGAAAAAGAAAAAATAGATTGCCAAGGACAAGTTTGTCCTTGTTGTCCGGATTGCAATGGTGGCTGCGGGTGCTGTTTAGCTCCAAAGGCTGGTATGTTGGATCAGTTGCAGGCTAAAGTTGTAAGTCGGAAATTATTAGTATTCCTTGCTGCGACCGGTTTGATGATTTGGTCAACTCTTGATCCAGATACATGGGCAATGATTGCTACAATGTATATTGGTGGACAATCGGTTATTGACATAGCGAAAGTCTGGAAAGGATAAGAAGTGAAATTAACAACAAAAATATTAAAAGATATGATTCGTAAAGAACTAAAAGAAGCTAGAGATCCGCTTGCAAAAAAAGGCAGCTACTATGGTCGTGGTCTAGATATGGACTCGGATGGTCAAAAAAGCGAAAAAGTTTTTAAAGATAAAATTGATGCCGAAGAACAGAAAGCGAGAGATGATATATACAGAGCGATGGTTTCGACAATTGATGATGAGTATGATTATTTGTCCGATCCGGAAACAATCAACAAGGAAGAAGTCGTTGCCTACCTAAAACAAATAATAGACAGTATAGAAAATTATTTTGATGATGAACAGATATACAACTTATATCTAAAGGCGATTGAAGAATATAACGAAATGTATTAAAAATTATTTGGAGAGCAACAATGAAATGGTGGAATAAAATAAAATCTTGGTGTGTAGTTCATTGGAGATGGCTTCTCTTCTCTGTTGCATCTATAGCAACTTTTCTTCTCGGATATTCAAAAGCAAGAAAGTGGCAAATCAAAGCAACTGATGTTAAGAAAAATTTTGATAAAGAAAGAGAAATAATCGAAACATTGGGTCAACAACAGATAGAAGAAAATCTGGCCCATGTTGAGGCTCGAGATAAGGCCCATGAAAACAATGCTCTTGTTTTTGAAGAAAAATTAAAAGAATTAAAGACGGCAAAAAGAGAAGAGATTTTAAAAGACTCAAAGGATAATCTAAATGTGATTGATGATTTTTTGGAAAACCAAGGTATTGAAGAAGAATGAAGTTAGAAATTAATATACTTAAGAGAATTATAAAGGAAGAGATGCGTCGGGTTATAAATGAAAACGAACTTGGCGGTATGATTCACCCTAACCCTTCCGAAATTGGCCTACAAGTCTTCGCAACAAAGCGCGGCCCATTTAATCGTAAGAGATTAGAACAATCTTTGATTAAAGGAAGAGTGCCTGTGTATTCAAAGCCAATGGGCTCTACTGATAAACCGTACCCTGCTTTTTGGACTTCTACCCTCAAGAATACCACAACCGGATGGTTGGATTTGTGTAGAGACCCAGATTTCTGGGAAGCAAAGGCTGGTGATGAGGCTGTTATCTATGAAATCTCACCCAGCGCTAAGATTCTGGTTATGGATTCGCAAGAAGATTATAATAAAATAAAAAAAGCCTATCCCAAGCAAACCCCTCAAGGCGGGGTTGATATGCAAATGATGTTCGGCGGATCCCACATAATGGGTGGAAACATGATTAATGTTGTTGATTGGAGCAAGCTTAGCAAGGATTACGACGCAATTTATTGTTCCAGCAATAGCTGTTATACCGGTTGGGATGTGGAATCTATTGCATGGTGGAACTTAAATGTCCTCAAGGAGATTGACATTGTAGACATCAGCAAAGAATGTCGTTTAATTACAAAAGGAGAATAAATGTTCTTATTAATAAGCTCTCTGCTGTTGGCAGAGCCCAAGTTCACCCACTTGGAAGCCGGTGAGTGTGCACCATGGAAAGGTAGATTACTTAATGATGAAGCCCTATCAGAGCTTATAGTTCAAAACCAAACAGCAAAGATGTCTTGTGAGATGCGTGTAGAATTCGAGATCAACAAGGTTAAAATTGATGAAAAATACAAGTATGATCTGTTAATGACTCAGTATAAAGCCGAAACAACCAAACTTAACGAGATCTTAAAAATTCGTGATGAGCAAATTAAGCAAATGAAACCGCGAGATGAAATACTATTTATTGCAGGTGGTTTCGTCATTGGAGCTGCCACTGCAATCGGCATTATGTATGCCGTTAAACCAGGATTGACACAATGAAAAACAAAGACCCAAATTACGCAATAAAAATAGAAAAGGCTATCTCTGAAAAATATGGGGAAGAAACGGTACAACATCCAAAAAAAGGATGGGATGATCAAAAAGAAAAAGAATATTTAAGTCAACTCAAGGACCTACATTACAAAGAGCTAGTAGAGGAAGACTTTGACAAGAAAGAAATCGAAGGGGTTTTTATCCCTAAGAAACTAATTATGAAGAGTTCCAATCGATCTTGTCCAGTTTGCAATGTTTATTCTTTCAAATCTAATGATGATGTGTACATGTCAAAATTTGATTGTTGTGAAAAGTGTTACATACAGTGGATAGAGGGCCGGGAAGAACGATGGAAAACAGGATGGAGACCAATTAAATGTTAGAAATTATACAAGGATTATCACAAGCAGCAGCGAACGCTTATGACGGGGCTCATGACGATAGATTTTCCCTAGATGGACAAGTTCGTAAAGTTGGATTGCGGCGCGAAGAAGGATGTCCAATTATGGATAAACGAGTCAATGATGGGTTTTCTGTTAAATTCTACGGAAACAAGATGTGTATTAACTACCAGTCAGACATCAGGTTAAAAGAAGTGTACTCTGGTAAATTTGAACAGGAAATGCAGAGAATGCTCAACGAGGTTAAGAAATTTTTGCAAAAAGAATATAAAGCTATTACCGGCAACTCCGTAACTTTAACAGCACATGGAGAGCCAAAAATCCTTGTACAATCTACGTCTCGTGTTCGATCTTTTGTACAAGCGTATCAACACTACAAAATCAGTGGCGTAAAAGAAGAGCCCATTATGGACCCAGCAGTGGAAGACAACCGGGCAATTACACGAAAATTTTTAGAAAGAGTTAAGGCTGCAAAGCGCCCAAGCAATGAATATATCAAGAAGGGAGACAACCAAAAATGATATTGAGCGAAAAATTACTTAAAAAAATGATTCATGAAGAACTAAAAAAAATCCACGAATCAACAGCTTATCATGCAGCTAAATATGCTTTGTCTGGTGGCTCCGGCGGTGGTTCTGGTGGTGGTCCTAGCGGGGCCGAAGCAATTGTTCTAGGTGCTCTAGGCGCAGTATTGGTAGGTCTCCTAGGAGCGTCTTCCGCGTATAAAGTTTATAAAGACAAAAATACTGACTATGATCAACTCGCTGAGATTCTTTCTGAGGTGCCTGAGTCGGAAATAAGAATTATATTGAATGATTTCCGACATCTTAGGTGGGATATAAGAACTCATGAAGTCCCCCATAGAATCACTAATCCCTCAGAGAAAAGAAAAAACAAACAACATCTTAAGGCTGATTTGGATACTTATGCTTCTATGTTGGCCAATATGTCTAAAGAAGAATTGAAAGATCAATTGCAAATGAGTCAACTAAGAGATATGGTTTTAGATTATAGTGTGAAAATGAAAGATATGGAAACACCAGAGCAACAATTAAAAATTCAAAAAGATACTGGTTCTATATACAGAGAATCCTATAAGAAAAAGAAATAGAAAAAATGAAATGGGATTTAAATTATCGAAAAAAGACATTGTAAAAGAAATTGTGAAGTCGGGGAAGGATCCCAAGTATTTCATTAACAACTATTGTCGAATTTCCCATCCATTGAAAGGTCTTATTCCATTTCAAACGTATCCATATCAAGATGATCTTATTGATGATTTCAATGATTTCCGCTTTACTGTTATATTAAAAGCACGACAGCTTGGGATTTCAACAATCTCGGCTGCTTATTGTGTTTGGCTCATGTTGTTTCATCGAGACAAAAACGTTCTGGTCATCGCAACAAAGTTTGCCACTGCTGCCAATCTTGTAAAGAAAGTTAAAAACATAATGAACTATCTTCCGGAATGGATGAGAGTTGCAAAAATTAAAGTCGACAACAGAACTTCTTTTGAATTATCAAACGGATCCCAGATCAAAGCGGCGTCAACATCCGGAGATGCTGGTCGTTCGGAAGCCCTATCACTTTTGGTAATTGATGAGGCAGCGCACATTGATGGTCTTTCTGAATTGTGGACTGGCTTGTATCCCACGCTATCAACCGGTGGAAGATGTATTGCTCTATCAACCCCCAATGGTGTTGGTAATTGGTTTCACAAAACCTATGTTGACGCAGATGAGGGACAAAATGACTTTAAACCAATACATCTACCATGGAATGTACACCCAGAAAGAGATCAAAAATGGTTTACTAAAGAAACCAAAAACATGTCTCGAAGGCAAATTGCCCAAGAATTAGAGTGTAATTTCAACACTTCTGGTGATACCGTCATACATGCTGATGATATTGCTTGGCTTAACGAGCAAATTAGAGAACCCGTATATAGAACTGGTCACGATAGAAACTTTTGGATTTGGGAAAAATGGCAAGAAGGAAGCACGTACGTTTTGGTAGCTGATGTCGCTAGAGGTGATGGTGCTGATAATTCTGTGTTTCATATTTTAAAATTAGAAACCATGGAGGTTGTAGCAGAATATCAAGGTAAACCCAACCTAGACATGTATGCTCAAATGATCTATTCGGCTGCTACTGAGTATGGACAGTGTCTTTTGGTTGTGGAAAACAATGGCATTGGTATATCCGTTCTCGAGAAACTAATTACTTTAGGATATCAAAATCTTTATTACTCTGTCAAAGGAACTCATGAGTATATCAATCAAGTACAAGGCGAACACCTATCAAACACAGTTCCCGGCTTTACAACTTCAATCAAGACAAGACCATTGATCGTAGCAAAGCTTGAGGAGTTCATCAGAAACAAGATTTTAAACATTTACTCTTCTCGTTCATTCCACGAGTTCCGAACTTTTATTTGGAACAATGGAAAGCCCCAAGCAATGCGATCTTATCATGATGATCTAATAATGTCTTTGGCGATAGTTTGTTGGGTGAGAGACACAGCATTGACCGTATCGCAAAAAGATATAGAATATAAAAAAGCGATACTAGATGGAATGGTTATGAAAACGAGTCGATTTAATAGTACTATTCCAGGCATGGAAGGTCATAAAGATGATTTCAAAACTAAATATGAAGAAGAGATGGCAATACCAAGAAAGTTTGCATGGATCTTTAAAGGATAATAATAAGTGGCTAGAAAAAAAAGAAACTTGGGTAAAAACCCCTATAATGCAGAAAACAATTTGTTTAAATCTTTAACCAGATTGTTCTCCGGACCTATCACCAATCGTAGAACTCAAGCTGGTCGTCAAATGAGACGACGACATTTGGATATATACGCTAACAAATTTAATTCTGTTTCTGGGAAGCAATTTAAGAAAGTCGAATACAACCCTATGACAGTTCTTGCTGCCAATATGATTTCTAATAGAAATCGCAGCGAAAGATATGTTGACTTCGATCAGATGGAGTATACTCCTGAAATAGCTAGCTCCCTAGATATATATGCTGATGAGATGACCACACACTCATCTTTGCAGAGCATGCTAAGGATAAACTGCTCTAACGATGAGATAAAATCAATTCTTGAGAATGTTTATCACAATGTGTTGAATATCGAACACAACCTATTTGGTTGGTGCAGAACCATGTGTAAATATGGGGATTTGTTTTTGTATTTAGATATCGATGAAGAGATGGGAATCAAGACTTGCATTGGCCTACCTCCTCAAGAAATTGAAAGGCTTGAAGGGGAAGATGAGAATAATCCAAATTATGTCCAGTACCAGTGGAACTCTGCTGGTATGACTTTGGAAAATTGGCAAATGGCCCACTTTAGAATTCTAGGCAATGATAAGCATGCTCCCTATGGAACTTCTGTTCTGGAGCCTGCTCGAAGAATTTGGAGACAGCTTACTCTCCTAGAAGATGCCATGATGGCGTATCGTATTGTTCGTTCCCCCGAAAGAAGAGTTTTTAAGATAGACGTTGGGAATATTCCTCCACAAGATGTTGAACAATACATGCAAAAAGTCATGACACAGATGAAAAGACATCAGGTTGTAGATCCAAAGACAGGAAGACTTGACTTACGATATAACCCTTTATCAATTGAAGAAGATTACTATATCCCGATAAGAGGAACATCCAATACTGATATAATCAGCCTCAAGGGCGGTGATTTTACGGGACAAATTGATGATGTAAAGTATCTAAGAGATAAGCTGTTCTCCGCCCTAAAAATACCCCAATCCTATTTAGCTATGGGCGATGGAGCCGGAGAAGATAAAACCACTTTGGCCCAAAAAGATATTAGATTTTCCAGAACGATTCAAAGATTACAGCGGGTTGTCATATCTGAATTGGAGAAGATCGGGATCATTCATCTTTTTACTTTGGGATTTAGGAATGATGATCTTTTATCGTTTAAATTAAAGTTAAACAACCCCTCCAAGATAGCTGAGCTGCAAGAGCTCGAGCAATGGGACAAAAAGTTCTCTGTTGCTGCAAATGCTACCGAGGGATATTTCTCCAGAAGATGGATAGCAGAAAAGGTGTTTGGACTCTCGGAAGAAGAGTTTCTACGTATGCAGAGAGAAATGTTTTATGATAGAAAGTTTGCTGCTAGTTTGGAAATAGCCGGGCAGGCACCAGAAGCCGGTGGCGGTGGCGGTGAGCTCGGAGATTTAGGTGGCGATGAGGTTGGAGGAGATCTTGGTGACTTGAGTGATCTAGGTGGAGAGGAATCACCAGCAGAAGACACAGCAGATACCGGTGAAGAAGACGTAATCTTGGCAGAACCTCCAGCAAAGAGAGATGATACCAAGAAAAGTGAAAAGACAAAATATAAAAGAGGCAAATATAAGAAACATAAAACTTCGTACTCCAAAGGGGGATTATCTAAGCAACTTAAGAGATCACATTCTCCGGAGTTTGGGGATACAGCTAGGACAACATTCCATGGGAAAACTGGTTTTGGTGGTTTAGATTCTTTGGCTCGTGGTGTGACCGAAGGTATCTCTGAGGAGGAAAAGTTATTTAGCACCTCCAAGCAAGTTGATAATTTAATTGAAAGTTTAATAAAAAAGGTGAAAGAAAATGAAGCACAATAAGAAAAGAAATACCGCTTTTCTTTACGAATGTCTCGTTAAAGAGCTAACTAAGTCTATTGTTAGAAAGCAAAATAATAGAAAAGAATCTATAGTTGCAATCGTTAAAGAGTATTTTTCGAAAGGGAAGATTTTAGCAAAAGATTTAATGGTATACAGATCTGTTTTAGAAAACAAACACAAGATGACAAATGATTTTTCGAAAAGATTCCTACAAGAGACAAAAAAAGATTTTTATGGGCTTGATCGAAAAGGAGTGTTTAACTCCCAGACAAAATTAATCAACCAAATGAACAACAGTTTGGGGTCGGGGACATTTAATAACTTTGTCTCTAACTACAAAAATATTGCAACAGTTGGACAATGGTTTAATTCAAGTGCACTTGATGCTAAATCACGTCTTTTAATTGAGAGCAAAGTATTGCAAATTCTCGTGCCAACAAGTAGAAACGCACATGAAATGAAACATATAGATAATTTAACTTATAACACCTTTGCTAGTAAATTCAATGAGACATACAAGAGAACCCTCAAAGAGAGACAAAAAACATTGTTGACTCATTATATAACTTCATTCTCTGATAATGGGCTTGGGTTAAAGAGCTTTATGAATGAAGAGATAGGTAGATTAAAACATGAATTATCAAGCGTTCCAAGCGGCAATCATGATCAAAATCTAGAAAATGTAATCAACAAACTAAATGGTTTTGCGAAAACCCCGATCAACGAGGGAATGGTCAAAGCCCTATTCTACATACAAAACTTAACTGAGGTTTTATGTGATGCCGATTAAAGTTACCATAAACTCATCAGAGCCAAGTGTGGCCAACAAAGTTATACAGGTTACTATCAAGGGTCCGATCAAAATTGATTACAATTTTGATATACACGTCAGAGAAGCTTTGAATGGGGATTTTATGATCTTTGATCATCATGATATTGATGTAGTGATACTTAAAGAACAAAAGAAAATTGTAGCCTTTGCTAAGGACTTAATGACAGAAGAGGTGTATGGCGCAGAGGCACGATTGTTTGATTTTCTAAGAAAAAAAGGAATAGTGCAGTATGACTCAATTCAAGGTGGGAATATCTATGGATCTCTAGAGGGTGCCATAGTTGGATCCAAAGAGCACGATATATTTGAAGCTAGCGCAATTATGATCGCCGAGTGGATGGTCAGCGAAAAACCTATGATGGATGATGCCAGAGACTATGATGAAACTCTCGAAGATTACTATGTCAATCCGGATGATGCTGAGACAACCGAGTTGGGTGAAGTTCCTCATGAGCAAGAGAAGGGTTCAATGGCTCAAAGAGGAATGTTCGCACCATATATCTATGGGAGGTATACATACTAATGGAAAAGATCATGGAGAGTTGGGACAAGTACTTAAAGAAAGCCTCACAACTTGGATCCGATATTGTAGGAAAAGGACAAGAAATGATGTCTTCTTTCGAAAAAAAGGCGAGTGGCAATTCTAGGGGATGCATCAATGTTTCCAAGATGGCATTGTTCACCTACAGAACGGAAAGAGAAGTCAGGATTGGTTTATACAGAATTCAAGCTAAAGCTAGTATCCCCAAAGAACAATTAACTAAAGATGACCTAATAATCAAAATGGTTGGTCAAATTAGTTTAAAACCCACAAAGAAGCCGTGCATACCGGTGACCTATCAAATTGGAACCTCTGCTGTTGATAAAGAATTCCAGGGTAAAGGATACGGATGGTTAATGTATAATTTTGCTTTTATTTACGCAAACCAAAAAGGTTGGGGGGTGACCTCAGATAGAGGAAGTACAAAGAAGAAAGCTAGGGCCAAATGGAAAGAACCCTATGTTTCAGACAATTCTGACTTCTCTAGAAGAAAAACTTCTAAAGGAAATGAAGAATTTGATTATGATGGAAGCACTGCTGATCCTAATGATGATTGCGAAGTAAATCCCAACAACAGAAGCTTTATAGCAACAAATAGCAGCTGGTCTGGTATTGCATCTGGCTGCGAGCAGCAATATGAAAAAGCTAGAAAATATCACGAAACGATTAATCAGAAAGTGCCGGGCGATTACAATGCTTTTATGAAAAGACTATATTCAACAGCCCGAAACCTTTTTATGAAAGAGTATCCAAGATCCAAATTTGAACAATGAGAGATAAGTGGATTTAATTTATTTTGTTCTTGCTGCTTACGGCATGACCTTTATTCTTGTATACGGCAAGATCTTTGAAGATCTAAGACCAAAGAAAGATTACACTAAAAAATGGAACACCCTGTTTCACTGTC
>UEXN01003416.1_pt1 | contig 10355 bp, 7 predicted proteins | sample 1796711 | NCBI WGS metagenome assembly UEXN01 (sample SAMEA4772470, study PRJEB27181) | metagenome | reverse complement strand
ATATAGATAATAATAAAGGTTGGGTTGGTATTAATGATACTTACTATGCAGCAGATAATGGTACAGATGGCAATCCCTCAGCAGGAACAAATCAAACATTTACATTTACAGATGATGAAGCACAAAACCTACAATGCTATATAGCAAATGGTACTGGTACAGATGTTCATGTTGCTAACTTTGGACAAGATAGCACATTTGCAGGAGCAGTTTCAGCAGGAGGAAATGCAGATGCAAATGGCATAGGTGATTTTGCTTATGCACCACCATCAGGCTTTCTAGCATTATGTTCAGCTAACCTACCTGAACCAACCATAAGTCCTAATTCTGCTACACAAGCCGATGACCATTTTAATACAGTTCTTTATACTGGTAATGCTACAGATGACACAGCTATTGCTGTAGACTTTCAACCTGATTGGACATGGATTAAAAAAAGGTCAGGTGCTCAAGAGCACGTTTTATTTGATTCAAGTAGAGGTGCAACAAAAAGATTATTTAGTAATTTGACTAATGCTGAATCTGATGAAGCAACATCTTTAAAGGCATTTACATCAAGTGGATTTACTTTAGGAACACACTCTAGTGTAAATGACAACACAGAAACTTTTGTAGCTTGGAATTGGAAAGCAAATGGTGGCACAGCGACTGCTACAATAAGTGAGAGTGGTAATAATCCAGCAGCAGTAGTACAAGCAAACCCAACAGCAGGATTTAGTATAATAACTTATACAGGCACAAGTGGTACTGGAAGTATTGCACATGGACTTGGTGCTGTACCCAAATGGATTATTATAAAAAATAGAGGTGATGCTAGAAATTGGATTGTTTATCACGGAGCAAATACATCTGCACCAGAGACAGAATTTTTAATTTTAAACACTACTGCCGCAACAGCAGATAATGTAGTAATGTTTAGTGATACTGCTCCAACATCTTCTGTATTTACTATTGGTAATGCAGAAAATGATGGTACAAACGAAGACAATGATACTTTTGTAGCTTATGTATTTGCAGAGGTAGAGGGTTACTCAAAGTTTGGCAGTTATACTGGAAATGGCTCTACAGATGGTACGTTTGTTCATTTAGGATTTAGACCTGCTTTTATTATGTTAAAATGTCAAGATAATGCTTCTAGTTGGAATATTCTAGATAATAAAAGAGACCCAGACAATACAGTTAATGAGTATGTTTTACCAAGTTCAGGAGATGCAGCGGCTTCTTTGGTACAAGCAGATTTTTTATCTAATGGAATTAAATTTAGAACTACAAATGCTGAACGTAATGGAACTAGAGTGATATTATACATGGCATTTGCTGAAGCACCATTCAAGTATGCAAACGCAAGATAGGAGATAGAGATGGTTTGGAAATATGGAGACGTACAACTTAAAGCAGGTAAGAGTTGGACAGACAAAGATGGAACAAAGCATCCTAACAACTGGATGATATGGGATGACTACTACAAGACCACTATGGGTCTTAAGTGGGAAGATGACCCTGCTCCTGTAGATACAAGATTCTATGATTCAGCAGGTAAAGCAAAAGACTTAGCTGAACTCAAGGCTACTTGGAAGGCTAACATGAAGACATCTGCTAATAGCATCTTAGCTAGTACAGATTGGTATGTCACACGTAAGGCAGAACTAGGCACAGCAATACCTGATTCTGTAAGCAAGTATCGTGCATCAGTTAAGACTGCTGTAACTACAATGGAAACAGCAATAGACAAGGCTTCAGACTTAGATGCTTTCAAGGCACTGTTTGAAGGCGAGGATGGTGGCAATCCTGTGATGAACAATTTTCCTGAAAGTATATAAATGAAAATGAGTATGCAACCTGAACTAAAAGTACAACTAGAGCTTGATGCACACGAGAAAGAATGTGCTATCAGGTATCAGATGGTCAATGACAAGTTAGAAGGTTTAGACAAAAGAATGTGGCGAATAGAAGCTATGTCTATGGTGGGAACTTTAGGTATTGTAGCTTTGGTTGTCGCAATAGTAATGAAGTAAGGATTAGAGTATGCAATTAAATCAATTACCTGAAGAAGCACAGATGACATTAGCACGTAAGCTAGGGTATGATGGAAAGAAAGAAGGTTTTCCTGCGTACCTAATGTCTAACAGACGTGTTGCTGACAAGTATGCACAACTAGAAAATGCATTTCAGGCACAGCAAAAAAGAAAGTCAGGTATGTCAGACACAGGTATGGCTGAAGGTGGCTATATGATGGAAAGGTTTGCACAGAATCAACAGCAAGATATGGTGGGTGGTTATGTACCACCACCTAAACAATCATTTGCTGTGGGTGGAACTCCTGTAAGTGTAACACCAACCCCTACTGTACCTAATCAACCTGCTGTATATGACCCTAATGCTACTATAGGTGATATATCTACACAGATGACTGTTGCTCCTGCTTTACCTCAAGGTGCAGAAGTACAGACCGTAGCTACTACTCCTACCACAGAACAGATGTTACCGTCAGGTGTAGGTCAGGTGTCAGGACAAGTTGCATTACCTACAGCACAGGCAGGTACAACAACAGCAACACCACAGACTACTACACAAGCTAATCAATTACAAGCACAGGCTATATCACCCCAAGTAACTCAAGCAGTTAATACACTAGAAGCTGCTCAAGGAACTGTAGGTACACAGGCACAATCAGTAGCACAACAACAGACTACAAGTTCAGTTACAGACTTAACTGCAGCTCAAGGTGTAGCCACACAGATGGTTAACCCTGTACAAAGACAGATACAATCTGGTGAGTTAGTAACAGGTGCGGCTAATGCAGAGACAGCATCTACATATGCTGAACAGATTCAAGCAGCATCAGCTACTCCTACAGAAAAAGCTACAGTAGCAGGACAACTAGCAAGTCTTACTGCTAACTTTGATGCAAGCAATCCACCTGCATGGGCGGCAGGAACATTACGTGCCGTACAAGCACAGATGGCTAACAGAGGTTTAGGTGCATCTTCAATGGCAGGGCAAGCTATGATACAAGGTGCATTAGAATCTGCACTACCTATAGCACAAGCAGATGCACAAGTACAGGCTTCTTTTGAATCAGCTAACTTATCTAATAGACAGCAAAGAGCAATGCTTGCAGCTCAACAAAGAGCACAGTTTATAGGTCAAGAGTTTGACCAAGCATTTCAAGCAAGAGTACAAAACTCTGCTAAGATAGCTGATATAGCTAATAGAAACTTTACTGCTGAACAGCAAGTAGCTTTAGAGAACTCTCGTTCTGCTCAGACAATGAACTTGAACAACCTAACTAATAGACAGGCTATTACTATGGCTGAAGCATCAGCACTAGCTAACTTAGATATGTCTAACTTAAATAACAGACAACAATCTGCTGTACAAAATGCACAGTCATTCTTACAAATGGATATGGCTAACTTATCTAATCAACAACAGATGGATATGTTTGCAGGACAGCAACAAGTACAGTCAATGTTTACAGACCAAGCTGCTGAAAATGCTAGTAGACAATTTAATGCTACATCGCAGAATCAAGTTGACCAATTCTTTGCATCACTAGGGCAACAAGCTAATCAGTTTAATGCTACACAAATGAACGCACAAGAACAGTTTAATGCAGGTCAGGCTAATACAATAGAAAGATTTAATGCAGAGATTAATAATCAACGTGACCAATTCAATGCACAGAATCAAACAGTTATAGCACAGAGTAATGCTACATGGAGAAGACAGTTAGCAACAGAAGCTACTGCTAATACTAATCGTGCTAACGAATTAAATGCACAGAATATATTAGGCATAAGTAATCAAGCTTATAATAATCTATGGCAGTACTATGGAGACACAATGGAGTGGGCATGGACATCAGCAGAGAATGAAAGAAGTCGTGTTATTGAATTAGCAATGGCTCAATTACAGGCTGATTCTTCTGCTAATATACAGAAGATGAAGGATGACACAGCATCTTCAACTGCCTTTGGTAGTCTCATAGGTAAGTTTGTAACAGGCTCAATGTTTGGTGGTGGAGGAGGACTCTTTGGATAATAACCCAGCTATAGGTATCTATAGAAAGATACAAGAACAAAAAGAAGAACCTAAGAAAGATATGTCAGGTGGTCTATTAACACGTAGTAATGCAATTAGACGTGTAGGAAAGACTGACCCTAAGACAGATGTAGCTAATAGAGTAGCTAGATATGTAAATGATATAAGGAATTACAATGCCTGAAGCACCACAGCCGTCATTAAATAGACCTATGCCGGGGCAACATCTAACATCAGAGTTGGGTGGCAGACCTTGGCAATCACCACCACAATATGCTACAGTAGATGAAGCATTAGATTGGTACTTAGAAAGATTTGATAACGATGAAGTTGTTCAAGAACTTATGTCTGTTCTTGAATCAGGTATACCTATTAGTACTGTTGCTAACTCTATGCAGTTAGGTGCTGTCTTACAGGGTGTACACAGTATAGACGTAGGTGTATTAGTTATGCCTGTACTTATGGAAATGATGAAGTACTTGGCTGATAAAACAGATACAAGTTACAAGATGGGTGATGAGCCTGAAGATACAGAGAGACCTAGTGATGCAGTTATTAGGTCAGCATTAAATGATTTAGAGAAACAACAAGGTGAGCCTGATACAGAAGAGCAGGAAGAACCTATGATGGAAGAAGAACAAGAAGAGCCATCAGGACTAATGGCGAGGAGAGCTTAATGGGTTTTAATTTTGGAGCAATGCTAGGTGGTGCCGCATCACAGATAGTAGAAGACATTAATGAAAAAGAAAAAGATGTAAAGCTTCGTACTAGAACTATACTTGATAGGCAAGTAGCACAGACAGCTGCTAATCAAAAAGAATATAAAGCACAGAAAAAGAAGGTTACTGAACAGATGAACGCACTAGTAGGTTTGTTTGGTAATACACCTGATGGTATTGCTAAAGCTAGAAGTATTGTAGCAGGTGGTGATACCCACTATGCTAATATGTATTCTAAATTACAAGACCATCAAAGTAATGATGGTGATGTAAATGAATTAGTTACATTGACTAAAGGTTCAGATGATATAGGTTTTACAGGAGTAGAACAAGCCACTGATAGTATAGTTAAATTAGCAGCCTTACCTGAACTTAAAATGGGTACAGGTTTTGGAGCTAACTACTTTAAGAAGGAACAACAAGCAATGATAGATGCAGGTTTAATACAAACCATGCAACTAAGTGAGTCTGCTAAAGGTTCTTATGGTTCAGTTAAAGTTCATCTTAATAAGATGGCTAAGAAATCTAAGACTGTAACTGAATTATTAGATTCAACTTATGCAAATTTACAAAAGGCTAAAGCAAGTGGTGACCAAGATAAAATAGCCTTAGCACAAGATGAATATAAGGCGGCTGTAAAGAGAAATGAAGATGAAAGCATTACTTTAAAGTCTGCTAGACTAGCTGCAGAATCTAAAAATAGTGGTGGCTCAACCTATAGAGAAATAAGTAGTAATTATAGTAGTGACATTAAAAGATATGAAAATGATTTGTATGTGGGTGGTGATAAAACTAAAATTAGAACAGATAATGAAGATGGCTTCTTAGGAATAAGAGATGGTGGAGATAAAATTAAACAAAAGAAGCTACAGCAGTATAATATAAATTGGCTTAAGGGTCAGATAGATGCTAATGGAGACTTCATAAATTCTGAAGCTGCACAGTTTGTTAAAGACAATGGTACATTGCGTAGCTTATTACCAAGTGTAATTGCATCTGTAACAGGTAAAGAATCTACAGGTGGTGGTAGTAAAGGTAGTCAGGTTAAAGACATAGTTGAGAAAAATAAAACATTAAGTTTAGATGTAGTACAGCAAATAAAAAATATAAACAAGTCTGTTAGCCAAGTTGATTTACATAAATTTATAATACAAGCATATCCTAAACCAGATGATATATCTCAAGAAGAGTATAATGAAAATATAAGTAACCTTATTAAAGAAACATTTAAACAAGAGGGTATAGTTAAACAAAATAAAAAGAAAGCAGATGAGTCTATTAGTAACTTGTATAAAGAAAAGAAAGAAGAAAGTGCAATAGAAAAGGTAGACTCAAGACCTGATGATGGTAGCTTCTTTGATTCTGATGATGAAGATGCTTGGGATAAAAAGTATGGTGATACGCATTTTAGAGATGGTAGACCTAAACCTAAGAAAACAAGCTCTAGTGAATTGCCTGATAAAGATAAGTTTATAAAAGAACTAGGTGCTGAAAAAGGTTATGCCGCGTACCGAGCCGCTGCAATAAGAAAACTAAGCAATATTTATGCAGGGAAAGCTGAACAAGTATTTAATCAAATGGAAAAATCTGGAAAGGCTTAAGGTAGTTCATGGCTGAAGACGATATATATTCTATCTTTGATAAGGAAGAAGAAGAAAGTAAATCTACAGATACATCTGCTATAGAAATGTCTTCTACTGATGTGGAAGAAGACAATATATATTCTATCTTTGATAAGGAAGACGAGGTTGTACCAACTACAACTACGTCTGAAACTACCAAAGGTCTTGACCCAAAAGAATTGTATACAGCTGCCGATGACCAACAGTATGCCGTAGATAGTTATGGAGAAGAGTCATCTCCGGGTGTAATGAAACCTAAGACATATGATGAGTTCATTAAAGATGACAGATTTCTAAGCACTGCTGATAAGTATATGACTGCTAGGTTTGGTAAAGATGGTGGCAGACAGTTAGATGAATCTGCTGAAGACTTTACTGATAGATTTATAGAGCACTATCGTAATGTAAACATGAATACATTAGACCTTATGGGTCAAGTGGATTGGGTACGTAGTGCAAATGACAGAGACAAAGCCAACTATGGTGCTGTCTTTCGTGATATAGAACAATTACCTTCCTTCTATTCTGAAGGTGGTACAGGTTGGTTTGATGGAATAGCTGATTATGGAGCTGCTCTATTGACTGACCCTCTTACCTACTTAGGCTTGGGTACAGGTGCTGTTGCCAAGATGGGTGCGACACAAGCTGTAAAGAAAGTTCTACTGCAAGGTGCTATTAAAGGTGTACCTACAGAAGCAGCTAAACGTGAAGCCAAAAAACAATCATTTAAATTAGGATTAAAAGCTAGTGCTAAACCTCTTGCTGTTGAAACAGCTGCAGGTGTAGGAGAAGGTGTATACTTCTCTGAAGCAGGAGCAGAGTTAGACTATGCAAAAGATATGCGTGACACAGAAGATGCTACACTAGAAGAAAACATTAAGACAGGTTTACTTATAGGTGGATTAGGTTTAACTTTAGGTGGAGCAGGTGCAATAACAGCAGGTGCTACAGCTAATAAAGCTGCCACTAAGTCTGTTAGACTACAGCAAGAAGCTAGAGATAGACTAGTTCAAAAGATGAAGGCGGCTAAGAAAGAACAGCTAATCAAAGAAGGTAAAGATGTAGATGAAGCTGCACTAGATGCGTATGACCCTATCATAGAATTAGATTGGGAAGAATCTGTAAGAGCAGGAAGACAAACACTAGATAGGCTAGACCCACTTGACCCTAAATCAGATGTAACTCAAGTTAGTTTACAGCCTGAAATACAGAAACGTGTAGCTCAAATAACTTTAGATGTGTTAAAAGAAATAGGGCAAAAGGAAGGTGACTTAAAGGCTAAAGAGTTCTTGAAGCCTTATTTAGCAAAGAATAAGAAAGATAGAAAGAAAGCATCACAGGCTATCGCAGAAGTGTTGGCTAACCTAACTAAAGAAGGTATGGATATAGTAGACCAAGACTTTCTCGATGGTGCTATTTCACGTGCAGGATTAACACAGAAACAGTTTGCAGAGATAACTATTACTACTGCTAGTGAAGCAGGTAAGACATTAAATGCAAGTAGTCCTATAGGTAAATACTTAAAAGGATTGCGTACTGCTGACCCTGAAATTAAAAAGTTATATGATGAAAAGTTTGGTAAGGCTAATTCTGAAGTCAACTTCTTTGGTAAAGCACATGATATAATGATGAGACTTGATAGAGAACGTAGAGCATTGATGGTTACACAGTTAGCTACTACAGTTCGTAACGTAGCAACAGGTGTTATGCGTGTAGGATTTGAAGGTGGTGCTAATTTAATTGAATCGAGTCTTTATAATCTAGGTAGAGGTGTAGAGAAAGTAGCCAAAGGTGAGTTTGATGGTCTTGGTCGTGGTATAAATAATATCTTTAGAGATACTTTTGATGTCGTAATTAATATAGCTAATAGTTCTGAATCAAAAGACTTGACACAAGATTTACTTAAGTATAACCCTAACTTATTAAGACAAATGGATAGGTCATTGCAGGAAGTAGATGCAGGACAGACTCTATCTGGTATTACACGTGGTCTTAATGGACTTAACATGGCACAGGACAGAATCTTTAGGAAGGCTGTGTTCACTGCATCTTTAGACAAAAGATTAAGAAGAATAGGAACTAATGTAAGAGAAGTGATAGCTTCTAATAAGCCATTACCATCTGATATGTTACGTGATGCTGTAGAAGATTCATTACACTTTACTTTTGCTCGTACCCCCAAAAAAGGTGGTGACAAACCCCTAGATAACATTGGTTCATTATTTGTTAAAGGTAATGAAGCTGTAGGTCCTTTGCCCGGATTAGTAGGTTTACCTATAGGTACAGGTGCATTTCCATATGCTAGATTTATGGTCAATGCTATGCAATTTAACTTGCAATATCAACCTCTTAATGGATTAGGTGGTTTGTATACTGGAATTAAAGGTCTTTTTAATGTAATTAAAGACGATGTAGACATTAAAAAGATGGGTTGGAAACAGATAGCTGAAGCTAGAGAAGACATGGCTAAAGGTGTAGTTGGTACTGCGGCTTTTGTTGGTGCTATACATCATCGTATGGAAGAAGATAGGAAGGCTAAAGAAGAAGGTAGACCTGTAACTAAGTGGTATGAATATATGACAGAGGATGGCAGACCGGCTGACCTTAGACCTTTCTTTCCACTAGCACCTTACTTAATGATAGGTGAATTGTTTGCTAAAGGTTTTAGAGGTGAGTTATCTTCTTTGTCAGGTAAGGAAGTACTTGAAGGATATACAGGTGCTGTCTTTAGAGGTGGTTCAAGTGCCTATCTAATTGATAACATATTTAAATCCATAGGAAGTGAAGATGGTGTTGACTCTTTAAGTGGCGAGATAATAGCCGAAAGAATGGCAGGTTACGTAGGTGAGTTAACAGGTGGTTTATTAACACCTGTTAAAATGGTCACTGATATTGAAGCTGCCTTTGATAAAGAAGCTTCTTATGTAAGAGATGCAAAAAGAATAGAAGGATTTGGTGGGGTTGATAGAGCAGGTCAGATGTTCAAGAACCAAGCTACTAGAAACATGCCATTCCTAGCAGGACTAACCGATAAGGCAGGACAAGCTGTGTTTGGAACTAACCTGTCACAACAATCTTTACCTAAAGCTGAGTCAGCCACACGTCAAGGTGGTATACTTAGACAGGGAACTCTTGTGTCACAATTAACAGGTGCTAGAACTATACAGAAAAGAAATCCAGTTGAAGAAGAGTTAGCTAAGATGGGTATAGAGAATTGGGAAGTTGTTCCTACTACAGGAGACAAAGGTGCTGATGCCTACATTAAAAGAATATTAGGTAAGTATACAGAAAGATATTTAACTAAGGATATTAATAGTAATTATTATAAGAGACTAACAGGTAAAAAGAAGTCTGTATACTTTAAAGGATTACTAGCAGAGTACAGAAAAGAAGCTAAAGAAGTAGCTAAAGATATAGCATACAGTGAAAACAAAAAACGTGGTAAGAAGTTTACTCCATTTGATAGAGCAGAGTGGAAGAAGTTAACAGAAGTTAAACGTGCTTTTGCAGATGAATACTATATGGAAAAGTATGGTAAGACTGTAATGGAAATGCAAGAAGCAGAACCTGATAGACCACACTTGGCTATTGGTAAAGAGATAGGTACAGACTTATACAATTCGTACAAGCCATAGTACCTATCATTAATATTATCTATCGTCACCTGAACCTGATAATGTTCCACGTTCTTTTCTATCGTGTAACTTCCTCAAGTTCTCTTGCATAATAGTGTTCAAGGGAACACCAACTTCCTTTGCCATCATAGCACAGTACCAAAGTACATCACCTATCTCTGATGCTATAGCAAGTTTCTTTACTTCAAAGTCTTCCTTATCAGCACCATCACGTATAAGTTTCTTTACCTTCCCTGCTACCTCACCTGCTTCACTTGTCATACCTAATGCTAAGTACTCTAGTGCTTTGTCTTTAGGAAAGATGGCAGTCCATCCTGCTAGTTTTTCATATAGGT
>UEXN01003390.1_pt1 | contig 10403 bp, 14 predicted proteins | sample 1796711 | NCBI WGS metagenome assembly UEXN01 (sample SAMEA4772470, study PRJEB27181) | metagenome | reverse complement strand
CCCACCCACCACTACCTTGTTCCTGCCTCATAATTCGAGATAGTTTTACTCTAGGTTCATTACCCACAAATTTTGCGTAATGTGCGTTTTATGCGCGATAAATTTTTTGCGAAAATTTTTTTACAAAATTTTTTTAGGGTAGCGAGGATAGTGATTAGGGAGTTACGATTCGCGTATGGCTGAGAAAAAGAAAAAGGACTCTCGTTTAGAGCGAGCAGGAGTTTCGGGATATAACAAACCGAAGCGTACCCCGTCTCATCCTAAAAAATCCCATATCGTTGTCGCTAAAGAAGGCGATAAAATAAAAACGATTAGGTTTGGGCAGCAGGGCGTATCAACGGCTGGCAAACCGAAAAAAGGCGAATCCGCAAAACAAAAAGCCCGTCGTAAAAGTTTCAAAGCTCGTCATAGTAAAAATATTGCTAAAGGCAAAATGAGCGCGGCATATTGGGCAGATAAGGTGAAATGGTAATGGACGATATGCAAGCCGTATACGATGAAGAATTAGGTCGCGGTCGCGGCGGGTTAATGTCGTTAATGCGAGGGATGGGCGATTTTACCCTCGGGGAAGATATAATGAACAATCTCCCTGAAATTATGGCGATGTTACGCAATACGAATAAAGATACGTTGACGATGCGGCAAACGCAGGAGATGGGTGAGCCGAGCGAATTAGCTGTATCGTTAAGTGACGAACCTGCATTAAGTTCGATGGTAGGGCCAGAAATGGCTTTATTAGCAGGGATGATGGGTGGGCCTGGAGGAAAGGCTAAAGGATTAGCATCGTTAAAAGATGAATTAGCTGAATTTATTAAAAAAGATACCGCTGATACAGCAGAGCGTATGCGGCGGTTAGATCAAGACGAAACGCTATCACGGTTAGCGGATCAAGATCGTTTAGAACGTACCCGAGCGGAACAATTAGAAGGGTTACGAAATTTAGAAAACCGTAACCGACGATTAGAAGATGGCGAAATGTCGGAAGAATACGAAACGGCATTGCGCGAATACCAAGATTTTATGAACCGCCAAGGTGAATCAGGGATACAAAAATTGCGTAAAGATATTTTTAGTGATCCTGATCAGATGGCTGGTGGCGGTCGTCCAGGATTATACGCAAATATCGCCGCGAAACGTAAGCGTATAGCTGCGGGTTCTGGTGAAACGATGCGTAAAACAGGATCTAAGGGTGCACCGACGAAAGAAAATTTCCGACAAGCCGCGACTACTGCTAAAAAAGCTAACGGTGGTGGATTAAGTTACGCGAAAGGTTATTACGGTAAATCGTATAAATGAACACGGCGATATTAGATATCCAAAAAGCAAAACTTAGCGGTATACAAGATTTTGTAAGTGCTTTATCTAGGTCGCAACCGAACGGCCCATCGCCGTATATTAATACGCATCACTTTTCTCCTGGTATTTATTTACGAGCTTATTTCGCGTTAAAGGGTTCAGTCGTTGTAAGTCAAATACATTTACACGAGCATTTAACAGTTATCGCTAGTGGGCATTGTCGTGTCGTTTCTACTATGCAGGGTAAAGAACAAGTAGACGTTTATAAAGATTTCGCGATTATGACAACGCCCCCACATACGAAACGAGCGTTATATTTTTTAGAAGATACTACGATATTTTGTGTATATCCCAACCCAGACGACTGCCGAGATATACCTGAATTAGAAAAAAGATTAGTCGTTGATACTTTCGAGGAGATTGTATAATGGTTTTTGCAATTACTGCCGCTGTAGTTGGCGGTGCGATAGGCGGTAGGAATCAACGTAAGGCTCAAAAAAAGGCAGAAGAAAACCAACGCTTCCGTGATTTAATAGAGGGATCTGCGCCTAATATCGCGGGTGTAAAAGAAGTAGTTCCTGAAGAAGTAGTAGGTAGCGAAGTTACTGGATTAGAAGCAGCGTTAAAAGCGATGGATTACGGTGGAGGAGCGCCCCCAATACCTATGCCAGAAATGCAACAAGGAGAACTCACGGAAGAAGAACTTGCGGCTCTCATTGAGTCAGGGGGGTTAGAAGGATTATTACCGCAAATGGCCGCAGACGGTGGGCCGGTAGGTACGCCGAACGACGTTTATTATTTCGGTGTCCCGCAAATTATGGGGATGATGCAAGACCCCGATCCGCAAATCCAACAAGTCGGTATGCAATTAGCTGGTCAAATGGAAGCGATGCCTGATGCGGGGATGGTGCCAGCTACTCAAGATCAAATACGCACGATGGCTTACGGTGGAGCAATATCCGAGGAACGGCTTAATAATCAAAGACTCCGTTGAGCACTCCACTTGATCAATTAAAAAGTGTAGACCTTTCGCATCTATCTAAAGCAGAAGCGAAAGAATTTACACTTCTTTTAGAAGAATTAGAAAAACGTGAAAAACGTGAAAGTTCGATGGCGTCGTTTTACGATTTCGTTAAAACGATATGGCCAGAGTTTATCGCGGGTGCCCATCATAAAAAGATGGCTGAAGCATTTGATAAAATCGCGAACGGTGAATCTAAACGGCTTATTATTAATATGCCGCCTCGTCATACGAAATCTGAATTTGCTTCGTATTTATTCCCTGCTTACTTATTAGGTAAGCGTCCTAAATTAAAAATCATTGAAGCTACGCATACCGCTGACCTTGCGGTTAATTTTGGACGCAGGGTTCGTGACTTAATTGAAAGTGACGATTACGCAGAGATTTTTCCTGCTACCCAATTAAAAGCCGACTCCCGTAGCGCGGGTAAATGGACGACATCGCAAGGCGGTGAATATTATGCGGCGGGTATTGGTGGTGCGTTAGCGGGTCGTGGTGCTGATTTGTTTATTATTGACGACCCCCATTCGGAACAAGATGCGTTTTCGGATAAAGCGTTAGAAGAAGCATACGAATGGTATCAAACTGGGCCTCGTCAGCGCCTACAACCAGGAGGTGCGATCGTTATCGTAATGACTCGTTGGTCTAAAAAAGACGTAACGGGTAAATTGATTAAGAAAATGACTCAGGAAAAAGGTGGGGATGAATGGGAACTAATAGAGTTCCCTGCGATATTACCGTCAGGTAAATCGTTATGGCCTGAGTTTTGGTCGTTAGAAGAATTAGAACGTACGAAATCAGCAATCCCTCCGTCGAAATGGGCAGCGCAATATATGCAGCGGCCTACAGGCGAAGGTATTTCGATAATACCGAAAGAGTGGATTAAGTTTTGGCCGTCTGACGACCCGCCGACATGCGATTATTTAATCCAAAGTTTCGATACGGCGTTTTTAAAATCCGAAAGAGCTGACTATACGGCGATAACGACGTGGGGTGTGTTTTATCCCGAAGGTAAAATAGGGGATGAACACTATAGCGGAGCGGATGCCCATATTCTTTTGTTAGATTGCGTTAAAGAACGGTTAGATTTCCCTGAACTTAAACGCGAAGCCGCCCGATTGTACGAATATTGGGAACCTGATAGCGTAATTATCGAAACGAAAGCGTCAGGTATCCCGCTAACCCAAGAATTACGGCGTCAAGGTATCCCTATAAACACCTTTTCACCGAGCAAAGGGCAAGATAAGATCGCGAGGTTAAACGCAGTCAGCGGTATTTTCCAAGAAGGGCGCGTTTGGGTGCCAGAAACGAATTGGGGGCAAGAATTAGTCGATGAAATCGTAGATTTTCCGAACGGAGAAAACGACGATTGCGTAGATGCGACGACTTTAGCCCTACATCGCTTTAGACAAGGCGGTTTTTTACGTTTAGATGGCGATTATAGCGACGAAGAAGAGTATTATCCGAAAATACGGGCATATTACTAATTTACCGTTGTAAAAAACTAGAGTAGGGTAGCGTTCCATGGCTGAAGTGCAATTCCCAGAGGATTTAGAGGGCGAAGAACAGGTAGAAATCCTGTTTGACGAAGAAGATAACCTCGTTGACCCTTCGATGTTAGAAATGGAAGTAAATATTCCATTTGAAGAAAACCTCGCCGAGTATTTAGACCCCGCTACCCTCAACGAAATCTCTTCAGAGCTATTAAGTTCTTATCAAGATGATGTCGATAGTCGAGAAAACTGGTACGAAACTTTCCGAGACGGTTTAGAACTACTAGGTATCGAAAATGATCCTCGTAGTGAACCGTTCGAAGGTGCCAGTGGTGTATATCATCCGCTTTTAGCAGAAGCAGCTACTCATTTCCAAGCCCAAGCATATAAAGAACTTCTACCGGCTAACGGCCCAGTAGATACGAAAATTATGGGCGCGTCTAACGATCCGAAAGCGATGCAAGCTAATCGCGTAAAAGATTTTATGAACTTCCAGCTTATGTACAAGATGGAAGAATACGATCCAGAAATGGATCAGATGTTGTTTTACTTACCACTTGCAGGTTCTTCTTTTAAGAAATGTTATTACGATCCAACGATGGGTCGTGTCGTTTCTAGGTTTATTAAAGCAGAAGATTTAGTCGTCCCGTATACCGCGACAGATTTGCATACGTCACCTCGTATTACGCATCGTATGACGATGACGGAAAACGATCTCCGTAAGTTACAACTCAGTGGCTTTTATACTGACGAAGAAATGAGTCGTCCTTCGTATTCCGAACAAGAAGATCCAGTTCAACAAAAGATAGACGAAATAGACGGTGTATCAAGAACAGGCCGACAAGCCGATTATACGTTACTTGAGTTTCACGCTGAATTAGATATCGAAGGTTTCGAACATACAGATAAAAACGGAGAAGCTACAGGGTTAGCAATCCCCTACATTATTACGATATGTAAAGATAATAACCGTGTTTTATCTGTTCGTAGGAACTATGTAGAAAACGATCCGATGCGTAAAAAGATTGAATACTTTACGCATTACAAATTTCTTCCAGGATTAGGTTTTTACGGTTTCGGTCTAATTCATATGATTGGCGGCGTTACGAAATCAGCGACCGCAATCCTCCGGCAGCTTATTGACGCAGGTACGTTAGCGAACCTACCCGCCGGATTTAAAGCACGTGGATTAAATATCCAACGGTCTGATGATCCCGTACAACCAGGAGAATGGCGTGACGTCGATACTCCTGGAGGTACAATCCGCGATGCGTTTATGCCGTTGCCGTTTAAAGAACCAAGTCCTGCGTTAGCGCAGTTGATGGGCGTTTTAGTAGAATCCGGACAGCGATTTGCTGCTGTTATGGATAACCAGACAGGGGACGCTAATTCCAACGCTCCTGTAGGTACGACTGTTGCCTTATTAGAAAAGGGTCAGAAAGTAATTTCTGCGATTCATAAGCGTTTGCATTATGCGCAGCGTAGTGAATTTAAAATCCTTAAAAGATTATTCGGCGAATATTTACCACCTGAATATCCGTATCAAGTACAAGGTGGACAACAAACGGTATTCGCTACCGATTTTGACAATAGCGTAGACGTTATCCCTGTTTGTGATCCAAATATTTTTAGTACGACGCAACGTATTATTTTGGCACAGACCCAGCTTCAGATGGCGCAAAGTGCGCCGCAGATCCATAATATGAAAGAAGCGTTCCGCAAGATGTATATCGCGCTGAACATTAAAGATATCGACGATATCTTGTTACCAGATATGGCTCCTGCTCCGAAAGATCCCGTCCAAGAAAATATGGACGCATTGTTAGGAGCGCCGTTACAAGCGTTCCCGCAACAAAATCATGATGCCCATATACAAGCACATATGGCATTTATGCAAAATCCTCAAGTCCAACAAAATCCAGCAGCTATGGCTGCATTACAAGCGCATATTCAACAGCATCAAGCTCTGAAGTATCGTTTACAAGTTATGGAAATGTTGGCGCAACAAGGTATGCAATTACCTCAAATTGGCCCAGATGGTCAAATGCCTCAGCTTCCTCCCGAGATAGAAAGCGAAATAGCAATAGCTGCTGCACAAGCTACGCAACAAATTACAGGCCAAGAACAAGCCTTGGCACAAGCGATGGCAGCGCAGCAACAAGATCCAGAACGTCAGATGTTCCAAGAACAAATGCAACTCGAATTCGAAAAGCTCGCGCAGCGTGATAGAGAATCTCAGCGCAGAGCCGAAGTCGAAAGAGAACGTATGGAATCTCAAGAACAGCAAACGGATATCCGAGTAGCTTCTGACTTACAACAAGCAGAAATGCGCGACGATAGAGACGTTGATGCTAACTTAACAGATATTGCAAGAATCGTAAGAGAGTCTCGGGAACAGGAATAATTGTCTAATTTAATAAGTAATATCCCGCATTTTAATTGTTGGGTACGAAGAGAATACACACATAATCATCTTGGCTATCACGGAGAGTATTTACATGCAATCGCTATTGCGGTAAACACCATCCCAGATAGATGTTTATCTTTCCAAATCGTATTTACAGGATACGAATGGGACGAAGAAGAGGATGCAGAAAACGTTCACGGTGGAGCAATGTGGGCAAGAATGCCGATAACCGCACTGATAGCGGATACTGCAAACGAAGATATGCCCGAGGGTATGGCGACGCATTTAGCGCAACCTTGGGATTGTAGTTCGCGAGAACATGAAGTAATTGTTATGGATCGTGTATCTTCTAGTCCTTGGATATGTAAGATAGATAATGAGTTTCACACAGGGAAGTATTTATTTACTGTGGATTACACAGGAAACGATATAGCTGATGATCCTGCGCAACATAAACAGAGTCATGTAATACAGCTAACAGACGCTGGGAAATGGACAGGTAATATTGTAGCGTTACCTAATAATCGTGTAAGAGCGACTAATCCAGCGTTATGGGAAACAGGTTCTGGAGCACCAGACTTTTATCCCAGTCAGCACGCACACAGTGCGGAAATAGACGATAGCTACATGGATCCGAAAGTAACATTTAACAATCTCTATTCAGAAGGAGAAGACTAATGCCCGGACATAAAGCAAACAAAAAGATGCCTAAGAAAATGGGTATGGGTGGCAAATCTGCGAAGAAAATGCCCACTAAAATGAAGCGTGGGGGTAAAACAGGTTCTAAGTCTCGTAGTAAGAGTAAGAAATGAGAAACCTTAGAGACACGGAGATGCCTTATCCGTCCCCTAAAACGCAAAAGGCAGGAGTCCAACCGTCAATCCCAGAACCTTCGAACGAAGGTTTTGCAAAAGCTACAATGCTGGCAGAAAAAACTATTAGCATTCCTGGGAAAAAAGTAAAGACGAAAGGAACGGGTGCAGCTACTAAAGGATTAGATTTTACTAGCTACGTTAACTAATGGATTTTTTAAAATATTCGGAGTATTTACTCCGCAAGCTGCGCGAGAGGCAAGATGATCTCGCGCAGACTCTCGCCACTGGTGGCGCACAAGATTTTGTTCAGTACCAACGTATCGTTGGGGAGATTTCAGGGCTTAACTTCGCTGAACAAGAAATAACTGCCCTGCATGGAAGGTTAGAAGATGTCGAAGATGACTAATGAGGGGGCGACCCCTGACCGTGTTTTAAATTTTGGATCTGATACGCCGTTAGATCCTCCGAAGGAACAAATTACTCCTGAAAATTTAGAAAGTCACGCTGATAAACTACCTAACCCTACAGGGTATAGGTTACTTATCCTCCCGTTTTCTCCTCCTGAGAAAACAAAAGGCGGCATTGTTATCGCTAAACAAACTTTAGAAAAAGAGCGTATAGCTACCGTTGTAGGGCTAGTTGTAAGAAAAGGCCCAGACGCATATTCCGATCCCGATAAATTTCCAGATGGCCCTTGGTGCAAAGAGGGCGATTGGGTAATTTTCGGTCGCTATGCAGGAGCTAGATTTAATATCGACGGAGGCGATATGCGCCTTCTAAACGATGACGAGATTTTAGCTACTGTAAATAACCCAGAAGACATTCTGCAATAAGGTGAGATAAATGGCTGAGTCCCAAGATATTGAGCTTATTCTTCCTGACGAAGAAGTAGATCCTCGTGCGGCTGACGTAATACAAGAAAGCGGCGGCGATTTTAATAGTTCTGAAGTAGCTGATCCTCAAAACGAAGAGCTAGAGGAATATAGTGACGGCGTTAAAAAACGCATAGATAAACTTACTTATCGTATGCGAGAAGCTGAGCGTCAAAGAGAAGAAGCGATTGAATTTGCTAAGAAAATTTCTGAGCAAAACAATCAGCTCCAAACAAAGTTAAAGTCTTCAGATTCAACGCTTGTTAATGAATATAAACAACGTATTGAGTCTGATAAAGAACGTGCACGACGTGCTTTAAAAGAGGCGCAGGAACTTGGTGACGCTGAAGCGATTGCATTAGCTACTGAGGCAGTTGCTAAAACTTCTTATGAAGCGCAAAATGCCGAGCGTTTGGTAGCAAGACAAAAACAAACGGCAGAACAAGAAGTTGTTACGCCTGAGCTACCTCAAGGGCGAAATGTACAACCAGCTGCTCCCGACCCACAAGCTGAAGCATGGGCAGAGAAAAACAGTTGGTTTGGTGAAGACACTGGTATGACATATGCTGCTATGGGTGTTCATCAACAATTAATTAAAGAGGGCGTAGTCCCTAGCTCTAAACATTATTACGAAAGAGTTGACGCAGAAATGCGAGAACTTTTTCCACAGAAATTTGTCGGTGAGACAAAGAACGTGCAATCTGCCGTAGCAGGAGCCAGCCGAGGTGTTGGTTCTGTTAAAAAAGGTGCACGCAGTGTGAAACTCACACCTTCACAGATAGCGATAGCTAAAAGAATAGGTGTGCCTCTAGAAGAGTACGCAAAATACGTTTAGGAGATGAAAATGACAGATCGTACCTCCAGATCTGCTGAAACACGAGCTAAAACCGCTCGCCGTAAACCATGGCAACCGCCATCTATGTTAGACGCTCCTGAAGCTCCTCCTGGATATAAACACAGGTGGGTACGTGCAGAAGTCCGTGGTCACGATGATAGAGCGAATATGTCAAAACGTATTCGTGAAGGATTCGAGCCAGTAAGAGCAGAAGATCATCCTGAGTTCGATGCTCCTACGATTGAGGACGGTAAACACGCTGGCGTAATAGGTGTTGGTGGCTTGATCCTCGCAAAAATTCCTGAAGAGACCGTCGAAGAACGTAATGCTTATTTCCGAGGAAAGACAGCAGAACAACTTCAAGGTGTTGACAACGATTTGATGCGAGAAGCTGATCCAAGAATGCCGCTACGACAAAGCGATATGAGGAGAAGCACCAAAGTGGAATTCGGTAGTCGAAAACCGGCTGCTGATTAAGTTATCATTTTCCTTAGAGGATTAAATCATGGCTAATACTGATGCCCCTAACGGGTTCACACCAGCCTATCACCTTTACGGTGGTACGATCCGTCCTCAGAAGTTGCGTATTGCTAGTGGCACCTCTGCTGCTATCTTCAACGGAGACGTTGTAAACCTATCTTCTGGGTACGTGATCCAAGGCACTGCGACAGGCACACCAGCTGGAGTTTTTGCTGGATGTTTCTATACCGCAACCGACGGTACTCCTACATATGCTACGTTCTTCCCTGCTTCAACAGCTACGCTGGGTTCAGCAGACGTCGAAGCGTATGTATATACCGACCCTGCAATCGTGTACGAAGCGCAATTTACTGCCGGCACCCCAGCCGTAAGTTTTATTGGTGCTAAATATACGATTACCACAACCGCTGGCAGCACTAACAATGGACGATCCAAAGAAGGTGTAACAGCGACAACAAGTAGCGGAATAGCGTTGTTGAATAGGTTCGTAGATTCTCCGAGTAATAGCATTGGTGCTAACGCTCGTGGGTATTTTTCGTTCCCAACTAACGTCTTTGCGGTATAGGAGAGTAACTAATGGCTATTAATAGAGCTCAACTCGTAAAAGAGCTGGTTCCTGGCCTTCATGCTCTCTTCGGACTAGAGTATGATCGCTACGACGCTGAGTACGAAGAAATCTTCGAAACCGAAACTTCAGAACGAGCTTTTGAAGAAGAGGTAATGTTGACTGGTTTCGGCGAAGCTCCTGTAAAGTTTGAAGGTTCTGGTGTTACTTATGACACCGCACAAGAATCTTTTACTGCACGGTACTCGCATGAAACTATCGCTTTGGCTTTTTCATTGACTGAAGAAGCTATTGAAGATAATTTGTACGACACCTTGTCATCTCGTTATACGCGAGCACTTGCTCGTTCTATGATGACCACCAAAAACATTAAGGGCGCAAACATATTGAACAATGCGTTTAGCTCCTCTTTTGTTGGTGGCGATGGCAAAGAACTATGTGCAACTGATCACCCGACTGTAGGTAACGAGACCCAACGCAACGAGCTATCGACTGCGTCGGATCTTAATGAAACCTCACTAGAGCAGTCGCTGATCGATATCGCAGCTTTCGAAGATGAGCGTGGTCTAAAGATCAACGCACAAGCGCGTAAGCTGATTATCCCAACCGCACTGCAATT
>UEXN01003383.1_pt1 | contig 10420 bp, 8 predicted proteins | sample 1796711 | NCBI WGS metagenome assembly UEXN01 (sample SAMEA4772470, study PRJEB27181) | metagenome | reverse complement strand
TATAACCTTGGATAATTAACGATTTATTTTAAACTACATGGTAACTATAAAGCTGATGCTCTCAAAGCCATCAGCTATTATATAATGTTTAAAAATCAAATGGCGCTCTTACCCAGCCTTCCATTAATACACGTGCGCTGCGGCTCATACTCGCTTTAGTCACTTGCCATTGGCCATTTGTAACAACCGCCTCGGCACCTACTTTAAGTGTGCCCGATGGGTGACCAAAGTTAAGCTCGTTAATAGCACCGCCACCAGCGGCCAAATTAACTAATGTTCCGTCAATTGCGGCTGCTGTGCCAATAGCGACAGCGGCTGTGCCCATCATTGCATGGTGTAACTTACCCATTGACATTGCACGTACTAACAAATCTATATCGCTTGCATTAACCTGCTTACCACTTGATGATTTGTAATTAAGCGGTGCAGCCACAAATGCCACTTTAGGTGTGTGTTGGCGTGCTTGCGCTTCATTAATAGTCTTAATTAGTCCCATTTTTACCGCGCCATAGGCACGAATGGTTTCAAGCTTAGTGAGTGCGGCTTCATCAGCGTTTATATCATCTTGTAGCTCAGTACCGGAATAACCAATATCGCTGGCATTTACAAAAATAGTAGGGATACCAGCATTGATTATAGTTGCTTTTAACGTGCCCACGTTTGGAACTTCTAAATCATCCACCACATTGCCTGTTGGGAATAGCGCACCATCACCATCAGCAGGGTCAATAAATTCAAGCTTTACTTCAGCGGCAGGAAACGTCACACCATCTAACTCAAAGTCACCGGTTTCTTGTACTTCACCATTGATCATGGGTACATGCACTAAAATACTTTTTTTAATGTTAGCCTGCCATACACGCACAATAGCAATGCCATTATCAGGCACTCTACCTTTATCAACTAAACCATTACTGATTGCAAATGCGCCCACTGCAGAGGTTAAATTACCGCAGTTGCCACTCCAATCTACAAAAGGTTTATCAATCGCGACTTGACCAAATAAGTAATCAACATCGTGATCGGGTTGCTCACTTTTACTTAAAATAACCGTTTTACTGGTGCTTGATGTTGCTCCACCCATACCATCAGTTTGTTTGCCATAAGGATCAGGGCTACCAATTACACGAAGTAATAACTCATCACGAGCAGAGCCCGCCACTTGGGCGGCCTCAGGTAAATCTGTTAAATTAAAAAACACGCCTTTACTGGTGCCACCACGCATGTATGTCGCTGGCACTTTAATTTGTGGTTTAAACATAAATGTGCGTCCTTATGATGCTTGCGTGGCTTCTAAAAAGTCTTGCGCAAAGCGTTGTAACACACCGCCTGCCGCATAAATAGAGAGCTCTTCTTGCGTATCTAGTCGACATTTCATGGGGACGTTTAATACCTCGCCATTTTTACGCGTAATAACAAGCTCTAGGGTTGCACCTGGTGTTGGTTCGCCCTTCACGTCGTAGCTTTCGCTACCATCTAAGTTAAGTGTTTTACGCGTTGTGCCTGGCTTAAACTCAAGCGGCAAAACGCCCATACCAATTAAATTAGTACGATGAATACGTTCAAACCCTTCAGCTGCAATAACCTGAACACCAGCAAGCCTTACGCCTTTTGCTGCCCAATCGCGAGACGAACCTTGACCATAGTCAGCACCGGCAACAATAATAAGCGGTTGCTTACGTTGCATGTAGGTTTCGATGGCTTCCCACATACGCGTGTATTCACCTTCTGGCTCTATGCGTGCGTACGATCCTTGCTTCACTTCGCCGTTTTCATCCAATACCATTTCATTCAATAGTTTAGGGTTTGCAAACGTGGCTCGTTGCGCGGTTAAGTGATCGCCTCGATGCGTTGCGTACGAGTTAAAGTCTTCTTCTGGCACGTTCATTTTAGTTAAGTATTCACCTGCCGCGCTGCTTGCCATAATCGCATTAGAAGGTGATAAATGATCGGTTGTAATATTATCGCCAAGTACCGCTAATGCACGCATACCACTCATACTGCGCTCGCCTGCTAATGCCCCTTCCCAATAAGGAGGACGGCGAATATAGGTACTTTCTGGGCGCCAATCATATAGTGGGTCGTTATCTTCGCCGTAATCAACGGTTAAGTTAAACATAGGCTCGTATACTTTTCTAAACTGCTCAGGCTTAACACTTTGCTTGATCACTGCATCTATTTCTTCATCAGATGGCCATAAATCTTTTAAGGTTACATCGTTACCTTGCTGATCTTTACCAAGGATATCTTTTTCTATATCAAAACGGATGGTCCCGGCAATTGCATAAGCAACTACAAGCGGTGGAGACGCTAAAAATGCTTGCTTTGCATACGGATGAATACGACCATCAAAGTTACGGTTACCCGAAAGCACCGCTGTTGCGTATAAATCGCGATCAATGACTTCTTGTTGAATTTTAGGGTCTAGTGCACCACTCATACCGTTACAGGTGGTACAGGCAAAACCAACAATACCAAAACCAAGCTGTTCAAGCTCAGGTAATAAGTTTGCATCTTCAAGGTACGACTGCACTGCTTTAGAGCCTGGTGCCAATGAGGTTTTAACCCAAGGTTTACGCATTAAACCTTTTGCATTCGCGTTTCTCGCTAATAAACCTGCAGCAATTACATTGCGCGGGTTACTGGTATTAGTACAGCTAGTAATAGCGGCAATAATACACGCGCCATCTGGCATTAAGCCCTCTTCGTTTTCAACAACGCCCGAAATACCTTCTTTAGCTAAATCGCTAGTTGATACACGACGATGCGGATTTGAAGGCCCTGCAATGTTGCGCCCTACACTTGATAAATCAAACTTGAGTACGCGATCGTATTGAGCAGTTTTTAAGCTATCACTCCATAAACCTGCTGTTTTAGCATAGTTTTCTACCAGGGCAATTTGATCTTCATCACGGCCTGTTAAACGCAAGTAATCAATAGTTTTATCGTCAATGTAGAACATAGCCGCGGTTGCGCCAAATTCTGGGGTCATGTTCGAAATGGTGGCTCTATCGCCAAGGGTTAGTGCATTAGCCCCTTCACCGTAAAACTCAAGGTAAGTCGATACCACACGTTGCTCACGTAAAAATTCGGTAATCGCCAGTACAATATCGGTTGCAGTTATGCCAGGCTGGCGTTTACCGGTAAGCTCTACGCCCACTATATCTGGTAAACGAATATATGATGCGCGTCCTAACATTACGCTTTCGGCTTCAAGGCCACCTACACCAACAGCAATAACACCTAAAGCATCAACATGTGGGGTATGGCTGTCTGTTCCCACTAAAGTATCTGGGAAGGCAATACCGTCACGGTTTTGAATAACCGGCGACATTTTTTCAAGATTAATTTGGTGCATGATGCCATTACCCGGTGGGATCACATCAATATTTTTAAACGCTGTTTTGGTCCAGTTTATAAAATGAAAACGGTCATCGTTGCGTCTATCTTCAATGGCGCGGTTTTTTTCAAATGCATCGGGATCAAAACCTGCGTGCTCAACAGCTAATGAATGATCCACAATCAGTTGAGTCGGTACAACCGGATTTACTTTTGCAGGATCGCCGCCTTTTGCAGCAATAGCATCACGCAGGCCCGCTAAATCAACCAGTGCGGTTTGGCCTAAAATGTCATGACATACAACGCGTGCCGGATACCACGGAAAATCTAAGTCTTGTTTACGCTCAATTATTTGGCTAAGCGCATCGTTAAGCATATCGGGTTCACAGCGGCGCACTAAGTTTTCGGCAAATACACGCGAACTGTAAGGTAGTGTAGCGTATGCGCCTGGCTTAATGGCATCGACGGCGGCTTGGGTATCGTAGTAATCTACATTTGAGCCCGGTAAAGGCTTACGATATTGGGTGTTATTAATAATGGTCATAATAAATTCGCTAATTTGGTGACGGAGGAGAGTACGCTAAAGCGCTATAATGAGTAATCATCAGCGCTATAAACAATAAAAGGTGAGCTAGGCTCACCTTAAACGCTAACTAATTAGCCTCTTGATTCAATTGGCGTGTAGCTACGCGCATCTGGCCCGGTGTAATCAGCACTTGGGCGAATAATACGGTTATTTGCACGTTGCTCTTTTACATGCGCTGTCCAACCAGTTACGCGGCTCATTACGAAGATAGGCGTAAATAACTTAGTAGGAATACCCATAAAGTGGTACGCCGATGCATGGAAAAAGTCAGCATTACAGAATAACTTCTTCTCACGCCACATAACTTCTTCGCAGCGAACAGACACTGGGTAAAGCACATCGTCACCCACTTCTGCGGCTAATTTTTCAGACCACTTTTTAATAATTACATTACGTGGATCTGACTCGCGGTAAATTGCGTGGCCAAAGCCCATAATTTTATCTTTACGCTCCAGCATCCCCATTAGCGCGTCTTCAGCTTGATCGGCGCTGCTAAAGCCTTCAATCATATCCATGGCGGCTTCGTTGGCACCACCATGAAGTGGACCACGTAAGGTACCAATTGCGCCGGTAACACATGAGTGAATATCAGAAAGCGTTGATGCACACACACGACCGGTAAAGGTAGAGGCATTAAATTCATGCTCTGCGTACAAAATTAGTGATACATTCATTACTTGTGCAAATAATTCACTTGGCGCTTTATCGTGTAATAGCGTTAAAAAGTGTGCACCTACTGAATCATCATCAGTTTGGGTTTCAATACGAACACCGTCATGAGTAAAACGATACCAGTAACAAATAATACTTGGGAAAATTGCCACCATACGGTCAATCGCATCGTTTGCTTCGCTAAAGTCGTTTTCCATTTCAAGGTTACCTAGCATAGAACACCCTGTGCGCATTACATCCATTGGATGTGCGTCTTTAGGAATGTTCTCAAGCACTGTTTTTAGTGCCTCTGGTAAACCGCGCAAGCTTTTAAGTTTAGCTTTGTACTCTGCCAGTTCGCTTGATGTTGGTAGCTCGCCGCGAGAAAGTAAAAACGACACTTCCTCAAACTGTGCTTTTTCAGCCAGTTCACTAATATCGTAACCACAGTAAGTTAAACCTGAGCCTGTTTGCCCTACTGTACATAATGCGGTTTGTCCTGCTACTTGGCCACGTAAGCCTGCGCCACCTAATGCTTTATCTACCATGATTTGTCTCCTGTTGAAATTTTTATTATTTGTCAGATTTTGCTGAAAAAAGGTTATCGAGTGTGTTTTCGTACGAGTGATAATCTAAAAAGTCGTAAAGCTCTGCACGCGTTTGCATGTTTTCAATTTGGCTTTGTTGAGAACCTTCATTCAAAATTGCTGAATACACGTTAAGTGCGGCTTTATTCATTGCTCTAAAGGCACTAAGTGGGTAAAGCACCATTTCTACGCCCACATCGCTTAGTTGCTCTTTGGTGTAAATTGGGGTTTGGCCAAACTCGGTAATGTTGGCCAAAATCGGCACATTAATCGCTTTGCTAAATGCTTGGTAATCAGCAAGGTCATGAACCGCTTCTGCAAAAATCGCATCGGCACCGGCTTCAACACAAGCTGCTGCGCGGTCTATTGCTGCATTTAAGCCTTCTTTTTGAAACGCATCGGTGCGCGCCATAATGTAAAAATCGCTATCGGTTTTAGCATCAACCGCCGCTTTAATACGGTCTACCATTTCAGCTTGGGTAACTATTTCTTTATTAGGGCGATGGCCACAACGCTTTTGCGCCACTTGATCTTCAATATGAAAGCCTGCTGCCCCCGCTTTAGTCATTTCTTTAACGGTACGGGCAATATTAAACGCCCCACCCCAACCTGTGTCGGCATCCACTAACAAAGGTAAATCGCTAGCACCGGTAATACGGCGAATATCTTCAAGCACGTTATCAAGGCTGGTCATACCTAGATCTGGCATACCAAATGAGGCATTAGCCACACCTGCACCCGATAAATAAATAGCCTGATGGCCCATTTTTTCTGCCATCATTGCGGTATACGCGTTAATAGTACCCACAACTTGTAACGGGTGATTATTTGCAATTGCCTGTTTAAATTTTAATCCTGCTGACATTACCTTCTCCTAACTTTGAACGGGGCTGCTCTTTGGCAACTTAGTATTTTTTAATAATGTTACATCTGTATTAGGGCCTATTGACCTTTCAAGGTTTAATCCGCAAAGGTCAACAGACCCTAGTTAGCCATTTCATTTTGAGTGGCTTGTACTGATTGTTGATATCCATCAAATTTTGTTTGTATATTTGCTTGAGAAGCGCTTATATGGCGTTTCATTAGCATTTCGGCCAGCTCACCATCATGATTTTCTATGGCGTTAATAATGGCTAAATGTTCGTCAAACGCTTTCGATACGCGAGGCCCAACCATACCCATTTGTACACGGTACATTCTTATTAACTGGTACAGGTCGTGGCACAACAAATGTATTAAATGAGCGTTTTTACTGCCTTTGATGATTCGATAATGAAAGTCTAAGTCGCCTGCTTCTTGATAGTACGACTCACCTTCTTTAACACGCTGAGTTTGCAAATGCTGATTAAGTAATTGTTTCAAGCTTTGTACTTCATCGGCTGCCATATTGTCGGCAGCTAACCTACATGCAAGTCCTTCAAGGGCACTGCGCACTTGATACACTTCAATTAAACGCTCCGCGGTTAATGCTACAACGCGACAACCTATATTGGCTTTGCGCTCAACTAAATAACAACTTTCTAAACGATTTAATGCCTCTCTGAGCGTTGCACGGCTTACACCATAACGCTTTGCCAGTTCTGGCTCTGATATTTTACTGCCTTGTGCAATACTGCCTTCTACAATTTCGCGGCGCATATCTACAAACACTTTATCGGAAGCGGTTGTAACTGCGGTGTCGTTTAAAAAGTGCTGTGTCATAAGGTGTTTTTATATTGTCGACAATTTATGGGTTAACTATGTGCTTATTAGCTAACAGTGTCAACCCTAAAAGTGCTAAGGATGAGTAAAAAACCATCACATTGTCGACAGCATTAGCCAAAAGTATAATAATTTTTAGTATTGAGTGCGTTTTCCACAAAAGGTGTCGACACTTTTAAAGTACTACTATTTCGACTTTAACACTGAAAATAATCGCTAAAAATGCTATTATCCGCCTTTAATTTTATTGTATGAGCCAAATCGTGGACGCTAACACTTATATCCCCAAGCAATTTATTGACGACGTAAAAACTTATCTGCCTGAGCACCTTACGTTAGATGATTTTTTAAGTGCCTGTCGTCGACCACTGCGTAAGTCTATTCGCGTTAATACATTAAAAATGAGTGTTGAAGAATTTAAACGCCACGCAGCTCAAAAAAATTGGCAACTCACTGCTATTCCGTGGTGCGATGAAGGCTTCTGGCTTGAGCGCCCAAAAGATGAAGAGCAAAATTTAGCGCTGGGCAATACCGATTTACATTTAAGTGGCGCAATGTACGTACAAGAGGCAAGCTCAATGTTGCCGCCAATGGCACTAAAGCACAGCCTGCAAACTAGTAACACAGTGCTCGATATGGCCTCTGCGCCAGGTTCTAAAACTTCACAACTAGCTGCACTAATGAACAATCAAGGTGTTTTGGTTGCAAATGAGCTGTCGTCATCGCGCTTAAAAGTACTCAGTGCCACGCTAAAGCGAATGGGTGTTGGTAATTGTGCGTTATCGCATTTTGATGGCGTGATTTTTGGTAATTATATGTTTGAATGCTTTGATAGTATTTTACTTGATGCGCCCTGCTCTGGCGAAGGCACGGTACGTAAAGATAGCGACGCGCTAAAAAATTGGTCTATCGAATCAAATGTTACTATTGCCCAAGTACAAAAAGATCTAATTAAAAGTGCATTTTACGCACTTAAACCTGGCGGCACATTGGTGTATTCAACCTGTACATTAACCCCTCTCGAAAACCAGCAAGTATGCAGCGCATTATTAGATGAGTTTGGCGAATATATAAGCCCTGAGTCATTAAGCGACTTATTCCCCGGGGCTGATAAAGCCACCACCCCAGAGGGCTACTTACATGTTTGGCCGCAAACCTTCGACAGCGAAGGCTTTTTTATTGCTAAATTTAAAAAGCACAGCAGCTGCGAAAACCAAAATCTAAAAGTTAAAAAAGGTGCATTCCCTTTTAGTGACTTTGATAGTAAACAGCAAAGTGCGTTTATGAGCTCCCTCAAAAAGCAATTTGGTTTAACGAGTCTGCCAGGTACGTTAAAACAACGCGACAAAGAGCTTTGGCTGTTTCCTGATGAATTTGAAGCAATACAAAACAAAATTAAATATGCGCGATTAGGTATTCAGGTAGGCGTTATTCATAAAAATGGCGTACGCCTAACGCACGAATTTGCCACCGTATTTGGAAAGCAGTGTAAAAGTAATGTACTGGAACTAACCAATGAACAGGCTAACGATTACTTTAATGGTAAAGATATACGCCTAGAAGAGGTAACCAAATCCAGGCGCGAGGTGATCCTAACTTTATGTGGTTGCCCTGTTAGCTTAGGGCAATCGCAAAAAAATAAAGTTAAAAACTCTTTACCAAGAGATTTAGTACAAAATACGCAGTTAATAAACTGGGCGTAAACTCCAACTTAAATGTAACAAAGGTATGCATAACAAATGTAACTCACTGTAATTATCACGGTATAAAAAACGAACAAAAATATGTATTTTTGAAGCTTTTGACTATACTTAAATAACTTTCTTCTTCTCCCTAAGAATCTGAAAGTGTCTTTAGTTAGCGCAGGGCTCACATATGAGCCCCTCTATATCCCAGAGTCCCTTATAGCTCTGGGTCTTTTTTTGTCTAGGCGAAAGTTAACGGGCTTCGGGGATCGGGTTACGAGCTTAATCACTCACCCAGTCCTATTATTACAATAAGAACTTAGTGATTTATTTACCACAGAGGATAGGAGCACACAGAGAAAGTAATTAAAGAAAAAGGTTAAAGAACTGTTGTTAGTTATTAGATTTCCAAAATTGTAGCTTTTTTCTGTGCAGCGCGAAGCGCCTCGGTGTCCTCTGTGGTTCAAGAATAAAGGTTTTAAATAAAGTTAACGGGTTTCGAGCTTAATCCTTCACCCAGTACTATTATTACAATAAGATCTTAGTGATTTATTTACCACCGAGATGTATGGACTCCCCTCCCATCGAGGGGCAACGTAATAAGTGACAAAACTTTTACTAAAGGAGTCCTTACATGATGAATCTTAACGTTATTGCGATTGATTTAGCAAAAAATAATTATCAAGTTTGTAAAATAGGTCAAGATCGACAGGTTGTATACAACAAAGAAGTATCGCGACAAAAGCTACTTCAATTATTGGCGTCAGAAAAGCAGTCATTAGTGGCGATGGAGTCATGTGGTGGCACGCATTATTGGGCAAGAAAAGCGAAAGAGGCAGGCCATAGGCCATACAGTTAAGCCAATGTCTGCACGGGTTGTAAAAGCATTTAGACAAGGCCAAAAAACGGATGCGAATGATGCTTTAGCTATTGGTATTGCAGCTCAACAACCAACAGTTAAACCGAGTAGATTATTAAGCATAAATGAGCAGTGCTTACAAGCCATGTCAGCAATGAGAGAGCACTTTGTAAAGCAAAAAGTAGCCTTGGGGAATCTGCAACGAGGTTGCTTGTTGGAACTTGGTATCCCAATAGCTAAATCAGATAATAAGTTGATTGATGCAGTGGCCTTTTAGATATTTAGCTCGAAGCTCGTCGCCCGCCGCTAACGACATTAAAAATGACGCGACATGAAGTCGCTGCTACAAGTCGGCAATAATATCAACCTAGAACCGGCTTGACCCTCTCATTTGTTTCTCATTCCCTTCTCTTTGTTCAAAAAATATTTTAGTGATTTTTTTACCACAGAGGGTTAAGAGACGCTGCGTTTTGGATATTGAGCCCGCAACTCGAAGCTCTTCGCCCGTCGCTCACGACATTAAAAAATGACGCGACATGAAGTCGCTGCTACAAGTCGGAAATAATAGCGGCCTGATACCTAGCGCCTAAAACCTATCGCCTGTTCAAATTTACTGCTCTTCTAAATCAAATTCGGTGGTGTTGCCGTCGCCGTGTATGAGCTGGTAGCGGTCTAAATTACCGCCTTTGAGGGTGACCAAACTAATAGCCGAATCACTTACTAGGTACTTTTGCCCTTTGCCTTTAGTTTGGTGTTTGTCGACTTCCATGTGCCAGCGTTTGGTAAAAAAGTTAAGCGGACTTTTAGGGCCATATAAAATGGAGTCGAGCTTATCAAGCACATTTATTAGCTTACGCGGGAACTCGTTTTTAATGCCACTGGCTGTGAGCTGCCAAATTCTGTTGGGGTGATCGCCAAAACGCTTTTGCACTGAAAAACAAAACGAATAATGCACGTCGCCTGATAAAATCAGCGTTTCATTTGGGGTGTCGGTACGTCTAAATGTGTCGAG
>UEXN01003378.1_pt1 | contig 10445 bp, 3 predicted proteins | sample 1796711 | NCBI WGS metagenome assembly UEXN01 (sample SAMEA4772470, study PRJEB27181) | metagenome | reverse complement strand
GTCGTGCGTAAATTGTTGAAGCTAACTTACCAGCTACCGGAATAGAGTCTGCGATTAATTCAGCGACCAAAGGTAAGTCTTTATCCTGTGAAGCGGGTCCTGTTCGATATCCTACCGAAGGATCGGTTTCTGGAAATTCTCCAGTGCCTACAAAATTGACCGGTACCTCACCGCCTTCTTCGAAACCAAGCGAACCAATGCCGTAGTAACTAGAAAAACCTTCAGGGTTCTGAAGGATGTTCAAAGCATTCTGCCGTGCCGTCTGTAACTGTTGTGCGCGAGCCGCGGACTCGGTGCCAAAGGTATCGATTTCTTTTTGCGTGATCCCCGGATCAGTAGGTTCTTTCTGACTAAAAGTCCCTTGACCGCTTTTATTGTGCTCTTCTACAGCCTTGTTGTAAGCGTCAACCTGAGTTTTATAATCAGCTATTTTTTTATCGTAATCTAATAGTTGAGTCTTATCCGATGACGTTAATGTAGTGGGCACTAGTATCTGGTTAGGATTGTATAAACCACTTGACCCCGACCCAAAATTAAAACGAGGGATTGCCATTAGCCTAGCAAACTTTCTATGCCTTGACCGGGCGCATCTGGAATAAGGGAAGACACTATGTCATTAGGGTAATCTCTTTTGTACCTTGCTCTCATTTGGGGAGAACTAGCTACCCCTGAACTGTCCGCGGTCGTTTGTGCCGGTGGCTGTTGGGCCACGGGCAGTTGTGCGACTACAAATGGACGCGGTTCAGGGGCGCTTGCACCGCCGGTGGGAGCGACAGGTGATCTTTCGAGAGAGGCTTGAGGTTCTTCTTGAAGGACTTCTTCTTCGTCCTCAAAATCGTCGGGGGATATTACTCTCGGGACTACCGATCCAGCACGTCCCGGTTTTGTTTCGACACGTTCCCGTGCTGCACGTAGTGCCGCACGAGTGGTTTCAGGGTCTATACCTAATTGCTTAAAGACCTTAACAAAAATACCACGCTGTTCGGGATTGTCTACAGGCTCTTTTAAAACTAAAGCAAGTAATTTTTCGTCTTGAATAATTTTTCTCATTAGTCCTTCTTGTTTAAGGCCCGGTAATCTATCTACGAAATTGGTAGCAGCTCTTGCCGCAATACCTTCTTCTACGATGCCTCCACCTCTAGAGCCGGGTACAAGTTTTACCAACCTAACTGCGAGCAACTTAGCCGCTATAACTTTAGCTAAACTTGCTTTTTGTAAGGTCATATCTATATTTCCGAGTTCAGCACCTAACTCAAATTCTCTTATAGATTTTAATAATTTGCCGTAATTATTTAATTCTGTTTCAGTTATTATTTTTCTGCGTAACATATAATCGGCTAAGTTTTTATCGGGTTGATTCTTAAATCCTTCTCCGCTTCTATACAAAACAGAATAAGCTCTTTCCGCAGAAAAACCATCTTCACCACCGGCTTTTTCATAAACAAAATCAAGTATATTTTTTTTCATCCCCGCCAGTGCTCTTTGCTCACTCCATCCTTCTGGCTTGTTTTCTGAGCTAGTGGTCTTTTTTATATCGCGTATAAAAGAATCTAAGATTTCTAACCCTTTACCTTGGGAATTGTTAATTGCATTTTTTATTACGGCATACGGGCTTTGAGTATTAATAGCTACACCTAAAGAAAAATCGTTTACTATATCCTTTTTTTGTATGTTATACGCAACCCTTGCTTTTTGTAAAACAGCTAGGCCATCTTCCATTTTTAAAATATCGTTAACAAAACCTTCTCCAAGTAATTCTTTAAAAGCGCCTCCGGCGTCGCTATTTAACCGAGTTTGTATTTGTACTAACGCATCGGATAAAGCTTTGGCTTTTAGTTCTAAGGCTTGTTGCTCCGGCATTCCAATCGTTCTTGCTTCTACCTCATTTAGTTTTCTTTGCAAAGGACTAATAATATCCACACTTAAAGCGTCTTGAGTCAAGCTTTCAATGGTATTCATTGAATATTTAACCGAATCTTTTAAACGAACTGAAATGTTTTTTTGTGTTTCGGGGTCAAATACTTCAATAAAAGTGTCCTCTGGAAAAAGTCTTTTTGCTTCATCTCTTAAAAATTGTCCCGCATAAAACAAGGGTTTTAATTTAGAATAGATGCTTTCGTCGTTTCCTTGCAAAAGAGATCTTGCAAAATCCTCTTCATCAATTTCGCGTTCATTGTAACCTTTACGTCTAGACGGAGCACCGGCTACTGTTCTTGATATAGCATTCTTAAACGCTTTATAAAAACTACGAGCGGTGTTAAGTGGTTCGGAAACATCCGCCGGAATAGTGTTATTTATATCTTCAAACACAGCGCGTTTCATTACGGAAGCCATTCCGAAAAGATCATTACCTTTACTCGTACCCGTAGCTTTCCAAGTAGTTAAATCTTTTCCTAAATTGATTAAATCAGAAAAATCAATTCCTTCTCGTGGAATATCTAGCCCTTTTTCCAAAGCTATTTCAGCCTGCAAAGCTTCTTTTTGCATTTGCAATAAAGCTTTAACTTTTGGGGTTTTTACGGCACTCATAAAACTATCCATAAGAATAGTTAAATTTTCAATGTTTCTTTCCGTGGCTAAAGGTATACCCTCATCGTTTACAGCAATCAATGGAGGGTTATTATATTTATCCCCTGAACCCGATAAACTATAGTTAAAATCGTTATTTATAATTCTTTCAAATACAGTTTTAGCGTTGCTGTATTCTTGTTTTTTAAGATTTTCTGCTAGTTTTAATTGTGCGGTAGTGGCAGCAGGCGCACCTTTTAAATTTAACTGCGTTTTAAACTTGTTTATTTGTTCTTGAGTAGATTCAAAAAAAGCATCTTTTGACCAACGTTTTATTTGAGCGTCAGTAGCTTCGCTCATCATCTGATCCCATTTTCTTATAAAAGAAGGAATTTCTAGAACCGTACCTTCCGCGTCCTTAAATTCGATCAATTTACCCACTCCCCCTGCTTTCCTTGCTTCTTCGTACAAGGCGGCGGACATCCCGTTAGCGTAACTAAATTGTTGCTCTAACGCACGAGACTGAGCTTGAGAAATTTCTAGCAAAGTTTGGTACTGATCGCTCCCCTTAGACTTGATAATAGCGGCATTTGTAGCCCGATCAACCGCATCAGACAACTTTAAAATCATTTTGTCAGTAAAAATATTTTGCTGAAGTTCTCTAGCAATTTCTAAATCACCCTTACTACCCCCCGCTGTAAACAACTTAATTAAAGCTGTTTGAAATTCAGCGGCTTTTTTACCTAAAGGATCACGGGCATTTTTAATTTCGTCATTTTGAGTTCTAAAAAAATTTTCCAACATAATTAACGTTGGCGATCCGGATCTCATACCGGGACTTATGTTTTCAACGGCCTCTCCTAACTTAACTCCGCCCGCTCCCGAACTATTGACAATATCCAGAGCTTCTTGAGGAAGTCCATCTAACCAGCTAACTCCTGATTGTAATTGTTCTAAAACCTCTTTAGGATTTTCACCGTTTTGAATAAAAAATTGTAAAACTTTGTAAGCTGCTCTTTGTCCTTCTTCTGTCTTTAAAAAAGCAACGTCTAAGTCTTTATTATCTTTAAATCGATTAGAAACAGAACTTGAAATTCTGTCAAATAAATCTTTGTAATTTGAAATTACTGTGGGGGCCTTATAAAGAAGGCCCGTTGGGCTATACTTTAAGAATGTTGAAGCGCCAAATTTGTTTTTAACAGCATTTTGAGCTATATCTACAAACGTATATGTAGGACTTAGACCTAAACCTAATTCAACGGCTGTACGCAACAAAGGATCATCGTCTAATTCAGCTTTACTTACAACGGTGCCTACTCCCCCCGCCATAACTGCTTCGGAAGCTAAAAACTTTTTAGGGTTTTTTTGGTAAAGCTCTTTAGCTTTTGGAAACATCTCATCAAGATAGGCAGAAAACCTTTTACCGCGAGAAAGTTTAATAGGACCCGCTTCTTTCATTCTTTGAACAAGAATAGAGGGCCCGTAAGCTTTTGCCGCATAATCTTTTATTACAGGAGCACCCGCCAGTATACTAGTCGCACTGCGAATTCCCTCTAAATCGGCAGACTCTCCGGGAAGTAAGTTTTCTCTTCTAGGTAAAAACCGTTCCCCTACAGGATTAAGTCCATACGAGGTGAGCATGGCTGCGCCAAGGCCCGTAACTATTGAAAGAGGTATTGACCCAAAGCCTAGAAAAGGTGTTGTTGCTGCAAGAGTAAATCGACCTGTTGTCAACGCGGCCCGAGCAGAAGCATATCCTTCTACACCTCCTTTGGTGCCCGCTTTAAGATAGTCTTCTAAACCCGCTCCTTCTAAATTAGTAAGACGAGAAAGAATAGTTTTTTCTTTTTCGTAGTCGTCGCTTTGAAAGTAATCGGATTGAGCTTCAGTAGCGTTTCCTTCTTGATCAAAAAATTCAGGGAACAATATTTCAAAAATAGGTCCTTTGCCTACTTTTAAATCAGTTACGTTAATGCCACCACGATCATAATAAAAAGGATTTTCACTTAATACTTCCGCCGTATCGTTAAGTAAATAATTAATTTGTTCATCTGAATTAAGATCTACTGTTTCTCCCGTTTGCAGATCAATTCCTTGACGATACAACTCTAAAAGGTCCGGAGCTATATTCCAAATAGGAGGTTTATTAAGCGAATCCCCTAGTTCTTGACGAGCAATATTTACAAGGGTTGGATCGTAATCCTCTGGGTTTTCTAAAGCTCGACGCATACCGGCTTCTGTACTTGCCTCTGCTGCCTCTAACTCTTCTTGCGTAAAACTTCCCTTACCGGCAGAGGATACATTTCCTTCAGGCACTAAAGTAAATTCTTCTACAGGCGTTACAATTTCTTCCGTTTCTTTTTCGGAATTTAGTAAATCAGAAATGTTTAATACAACAGGGTCTAGTTCTACTTCACTTGGATTTTGAGCCATCTAAATTTCCTATTGGTTACGCTGTTCTTCCTTAGCACCCTCTAAACGACCTTTTACTTCGTTACTTCTTCTTACTCTTTCAGTGCCGTAAGGAAGAATTACCGACATAACTCGCCTAGCTTGCTGCAAGGCTACTTTGGATTGTTCTAGGGAGGTTACTACAGGTTTACTTAAAGTGTCTCTACTTTCATATAATCTTTGATTTATGTACGCTAACTCTGAATTAATTTGACGTTTAAGTACGGAAGCTTTTTGTAACTCAATGGTTCCAGACGTAAACCATTTATCCGCAGAAGCCATTATTTCAGCAAGTCTAACTTGCTCTCCTTCAGCAAGCCGAGGACTGTTTGCAGCCGCCATTCTCAAACTTAACGAAATTGCTCTAACCGCATTGTTTGCCTCAACATTTCTTGTCCAAAAACCATCAACCCCAAAGATAGAAGCAGTTTTTCCACCAAATACTCTAAGTTTGTTAAAAAATCCAGTTCCGTCTTTAATGTCTTTAGCAAAGTTGGCATACTCGTTATAGTTGTCTCTGACAAATTCCAATTCACTAATTAAGGCTTCTTTAACATCTTCTTTGTTTTTAGATGATACTATTTTACCGAGGTCATGATCGTAAAATGTGTAAGACTTTTGACCCGACTTATTTCCAACGTTTTTTAGTGCGGGACCGTTTACAGCATTAGATAACTCAGTAAATGTTTCTGGATCTTCTAGTCTATCCCCATATAATTCCATCAAAGTTTCTAGATATTCTTCTCGGGCTTCCGCTGCTTGATAAAGTGCCACAGACGCATCGTAAGCTGTTTCTTTACTAATTGGAGTAAGTCTTCTTAACTCAGACGGGTCAACTTGAACAACATTTCCATTTTCGTCTTCTAAGTCAGCGTAGTAGACTTCTTTTCCTTTATTAACGCGGAATAAAGTTAAGTTTTCTTTAGTTTCAGGATCAATCCAAGTTTCATAATCATAGGTATTGGCTTTTGCAACGGACCCGTGAATAGGCACTAACTTTCCCTCTGGATTCTCTTCTGAAATTGGGTAAGCATAAGCTAATCGACCATCCGCCATTTTTTCTACGGTCGGTTCGCCTTCTGCTGTGTACAAAGGAGTAACCGATCCTGTTTCTGGATTTAATTCCAATATGGTCTTACCTATGGTGAGGTGTTTATTTTCTCCCTCGCCCGTAAATATAGTTTTAACGTTTCCTTTTTTGTCAACACTAACCAGTAAGTTTCTCCCACGGGATGTAATGTTTCTGATGTCCAGTTCGGGGCTTATTTTTTGAGTTGTTTTTGTGTCGCCAGTAGTTTGATTGACTAAATTAAAAACTTTTTCTCCATCTTCAAAACCTTCTTGCCATTTAAATTGAGCTACGTCACTGTACAGAGGCTGTCCGTTTAGTAAGTAGGGCTTAAATTCAGCCCCCTTTTGTCCTTTAACTCGGGTATACATTTGTTTATTACCCGAACCATCAGAAAAATACTCTATCTCGATATTTGCGGGTGCTTTTACAATCGGATTACCGTTTATTTTAGGTATAACGTATTCCGAAGTTACGTTTAAATTATCGGGATCTAACGAACTTCTAATTTCGTAGGCAACGGTCATGCCTGTTTCTTGGTCTATTAACTCATCTCTAACCGGATTAGCCTTAAGATCAATTTGTTTTAGTTTTACTTTGTTTTTAAAGTCTCGTTTATCTTTAGCCTTTTCTCTAAGCGTTTTTGCTTCTTGTTTTATTTGTTCTGTGTACAAGTCTGTTAAACCTTTAACACGTTGGTCTTCGGTGTCATACGCCCGTTCTACAGACTTTTGGAAGGAACTACGAAGATCTCCAACTTCTTGTTGATATAACTGTGACGCAGTGCCATACGCAGTAAGATCAAGAGCACGTTGTTGTTCTTTAATACGAGCTTCTTCTGCGTTTTTCTGTTCTGCCAGTGTAGCAGCACGTTGACCTATCTTAGGAAACAATTCTGTTTGTTGTGTGGCATACGCTAACTTTTCAGCGATACTCATGCTCTTTGGTCCGGGGGCCGCGATTGCTAGTCCGGTCTGTGCTAAATCAAAAAGCATTTGCGCTTGAGTCATATTTTTTCGTTCATCGGCTCTTTGTTTAGCAAGTTTTTTTTCTTCTTCTGTATTAAAAAGTCCCGACAAAACTTTTTGTTGTTGCGTGAAAATCTCTTCTGGTCTAGCTTGAGATTGACTCATTGCGTTCTCAAACTGTTGTTCTGCCATTCCAAGGTTTCTACTTAACTCTGTATTGTCCGATAATTGTGCAGCGTATATATCTAAAGGGTTACCGGCGACACCGCCCGGTTCCATGTATTGGACCGCGCCGCCTTGGTTAAAATTTACAGGAGCAGGGCCCTCCTCAGCGCCCATATTGACAGTAGACATAATGCCTGCGGCCATATCTCCAGTTACTGGCTCGGTCATCTCACCCTGAGCCAATCCTCCAATGCCTTGGTCTGTTTTAGCCATCATCATAACCGGCTGTACTAAAGTAAGAACTGACTCTGGAGTTTGTTGAGCATCCTGCTCACCTACAATATCTGCGAGTTCCATTCGCCGCTCTTCAACAGTAGCGTCGGTCTCCCTCATTGAATTCATGACTTGCTCGTAGTCTTCAGCCTCATCCAAAGCCATAATGCCTTGGCTGGCTTGTGACAACATCTGTTCAAGTATTGCAGGGTCCATACCCGCTTGTTGCGCTTGCGCCATCTCGGGCATTGCTGCCGAGGGTGCCGCAGGCATCATACCTTGAGGGGGCATGGCCATACCGCCTGCTTGCATGCCGACGGGAGCCTGACGGCGTAACCTTTCCATTTCTTGTTCCGACATTCTTCCGGGTTGTGACTGTAGTAGCTCCTGACGGCGTAACATTTCCATTTCTTGTTCTGACATTCTTCCGGGTTGTGACTGCCTATCGACTTCAGGAGCCAAAGGGTTTAGGTTATTTTTTTCTAAAAACTCATATAAGTTACCACTCGGACTTTCTTCCATATACTTTCTAGCTTCTGGAGAGTTTTGTATAAGTTCTTCAATTGGAAATTTATTAACTTTCAATTCGGGCTCTTGACCTTCTTCAAGATTTTTCAAAACTTCCGGATTTTGTTCAACATACTCATACAAATTACCGCTTTGGCTATTTTCTAAAAAATAACGAACTTCAGGTACTTGCAAAAGTTTTTGAATTTGAGCATTTGTCAAACTTATACCGCCTTGTTGCATGGGCACAACACCACGTCCTATTAAGATGTCTTTCTGCGTCACTTTGCCGTCTCCGCTAAGATCGGGAAAAGCCGCACCGCCCTCTCTAAACATCTGTCGATTCATTAAATTTCGATTCATCATTAAAGTAATCCTGTTTTAAAATAAATTAGCGGTTTTTGCTCCGGCCGCTGCCGAAAGACCTGCAATACCCAATCCAAGAATCTTCTCACCCGTCGATACAGCAGGTGACGTTGACCCCGTAAGCGACATCTGTGTAGATGGCGCACCTTTGTAAATATCCGACAAGAAGCCTAAACGTTGATAAGGCTCATAATTAGCTTGTAACTGTGTAGCCCTTTCTGCTTCCAACTCGGCTTGTTGCTGACTTTGTTGTTTCTGACCAATATCAAATAAGAACCCTGCCTCGGTTTGACCAAGATCCTGTTGTTGTTGACCAAGAGAAGCCTGTCTCAAACCAAGTGTGCCCAAAGACTCGCCTTGTTGTAACCCTAATCCACCGTAATCAACACCTAGAGTACCCAGACCTTGCGATAATTGACTCTGTAGTTGTTGACCGGACAAGCCTAATTGACCCGCCTCCCGTGATCCAGTAAGCCCTAACTGGGCAGCTTGCAAAAGTCTAGCTTGTTGTTGCTCAAAAGCTTGTTGCCCCATTTGCCCCGCAGTATTAAACCCAAGATTTCTCATCTGGGCCGCGGTCCGTGCTTGCTGGTCCAAGATGTTACGGTTAAGTTCTTGCTCGGCTATGGCTTGACGTGACCCGCCAAACGCACCTACGTTCGCGGCCTGTGCCTGAAGGCCCTGTTGTTGAATTTGTCCTTGTCTGGCAATATCGGCTAAAGCTTGTTGTACCGCTAACTCCTCATAAGGACTTTGGTACTGAGCAATGTCTGCCGGATTAAATCGCCCTGTCGCTTGTGTGGCACCTTGCAAAGCACCTTCGATGCCTAATTGAGCGGCGGTTACTTCAGGCGAGATACCCGCAGCGGCTTGTCTCAGGCCAAAAGCCGCTTCGTCTTGGTAAGGAGACGCGCCCGACATAACACCACCTAAAGCGGTTTGAGAATCACCTAAAGTAAAACCGGCTTCAGTTAAATACGGTTGGAAAGCCCCCACACCTTGTTCCGCCGCGCCAAACGCTTGTTGTTGCAACGGAGAAAAACCCGCAATTTGTTGTGCGGGTATATTTACGGGGGTTCCCGATAAAGTTTTTGCGGACTCTAAAAGCCCTAGCTTAATCGCCTCAATTTCCGGCGCTTCGCGGACTATCTGTTCAGTAACTTCAGCCATTACGCCATCCGTCCTTTTCTTTCAAGATTAGCCATTACGCCATACATGTCTTGTATTCCTTTTTGTAAGTTTCCGTTGCCCATCCCTTTAACCGCATCGGTAGTCATGACAAACTCGCCCGGCATTAACATAGCTCTGACGCTGTCTTTGCCCGGTATGCCCTCATCCGGCATGATTCCACCCGTTCTTCGGGGGAATATTTCTCCGCCTTGCGCTACTCTTTGAAAAGGAGTACCTACGGTAGGACTAGCCGTAAGAAAGGGTTGGTTATTTAGACTAGGGTTATATCGATCAAGGTAACTTTGATACGGTGTTTTTGGAGAATTGTAAACTATAGGTGCCGCCTGTAATCCGGGTATCCTGTAGTCCCCCTCATTGTTCGCAAACAATGTTGCTCCCGTAATTAGGTTACCCTGTGAGTCTCGGTCTACAACGTCTACGGGCTCGTCTTCAACGGGTTCAAATCCTCCTCCTAGGTAAGTGGCACCGAGCGTTAATCCCGCTGCAGGACCAAAAGTTCTAAGGTAACCGGGCCCTGCTGCCGTTTTTTCTGCTATTTTATTTGCAGCATAATTTGCATCGGCAGGGCTATACCCCTCCTTTATAGCACTTCTGTAAGCATCGCTTTTAGCTTTAGCTATATCTACCGACGTAGGTTCTTTGCCAAACATAAAGTCTTTGGACTTTTGGAAAAAACTTCTGTCATCGGGCGGTAGATTATTTGCTGCTCCCTGTTGCATTTTTTCTAAAGTTTTTTCGTCAAAATAACCTTGAACATCTAAATCACGGCCGGAATAATCACCAATCTTATTATCCATCAAATTAGTATTTCTTCCTGGCCCCGCAGCAGTAGATTGGTCTATTATTTGTGTTGTATCTGTTGGAGCGCCCTTATTAAAATAAGCCGGATCATTTGGATCGTAACTCGATAAATCAGTTTGCATTTGCTCCGCAGAAGATACAGGGGA
>UEXN01003371.1_pt1 | contig 10454 bp, 24 predicted proteins | sample 1796711 | NCBI WGS metagenome assembly UEXN01 (sample SAMEA4772470, study PRJEB27181) | metagenome | reverse complement strand
AGTAACTTAGAGATGAAAATAGAGATGCTTGTACAATCAAAAGATATGCTTGAGGGTATGCTTATAAAAGTACAAGACGATACAATAGACAGATTGCTTTTAAATAAAGCAATCGATTGTGATGGTAAAAAATGTAATTGTAAAAAAAATGAGTCTTAAATACTTTTCATATGAAGAATTTGCGTCTCCAGACGTTCCTCATTCTGGGGAGTATATGGATGCTGACTTCCTTAAAATGCTCGACCACGCGCGTCATATTGCAGGGATTCCCTTTAAAATCAACTCAGGATATCGAACTATCGAACATAACGAAGCGGTTGGAGGAAAACCAAACTCAAGCCACATTATGGGAAAAGCAGTTGATATCGCAATACAGGGTTCGCGAGAAAGATGGCTTATACTTGAAGCCCTCATTCACGCTGGATTCACTAGATTTGGTATTGCCAATACTTTCATCCACGTTGATTCCGATGACTACAAGGATGCAAATGTCATTTGGACGTACTAACACAGTAGGAAACACATTAATAAATGAGTGAAGTGAAAGTGAAGTCTAATGGACTTCGAAACGAATTAAAAGAGATACGTAAAAGTATCGACAAACTAACTGAAGTTTTACTGCTTCAACAAACAAACAAACAAAATGAGATTAACAACAATACTGCTTGCTGCAACTCTGATGAGTTGTGCAAGTGCAAGAGAAAAAAGCCTGGTAAGGTTCAAGGAGATAACTAAAGATGTTTGTATAGATAATGCGCACGAAGTTAAATTAGCTCAAATTCTATTCAATGAGATAGTAAATGTCAGGGACTAAAAAGAAGTTTAAGGACACAGCGGTAGGGTCTTTCCTACTACAGAAGATACCTAAAGTCGTAGGAGCAATAGCACAAGACACTCCTGTAGGGAGTGTCATAGAGGCGATTATAGGAGGGTCTGATATGTCTGCAGAGGATAAGGATGTAGCACTAGAGAAACTACGCTTAGAACGTGCCGAAATGGACGGAGTGACCCGTAGATGGGTCGCAGACAGTCGAAGTGGTTGGCTCGCACAAAATGTGCGGCCATTAACTTTGGTTTTTTTAGTGATAAGCTACGTAGCTGGATGGTATATGGGCTATCCTTTAGATGATATTACAGGTTTACTTACTATTGTAATTGGCGGTTATTTCGGTTCTCGCGGGGTAGAGAAAGTATTTGGTAACAACAAACACAAGTAATGGCCCGTAGAGCAGAATCCAGCTTTCAGAAGAAGAAAAGAGTTAAGCGACCTGGTACGCACGCTAAGTCTAAAACAAGCGTGCTTAAGAGCTCTAAAAACTACACTAAGAAATATCGAGGTCAAGGTAGATAAACTGCTTTGTTAAACGCAGTATCATATGTGTTGCACTTACACTATAGTGTTAACTAAATGTCGATAGTTTTATTAAACGCAGTAATGTCCCAACGTCCCTTACCCTTTAAGGGTGGGACTAGGGACAGCACTTTTTATATATAACTAAAAGAAAACAAAGAAAAAGAAAAGGGTAAAAGAAAAAGAAAGAAAAGAAAAAGCCCCCTAGAAAAACAAACTTTCAATGTTATCTGATCCAACAATATCTCTATTGAAGTCTAGTAGTTTTTAAAGTAGATCTACTGCTACGTTTGGCAAATATATAAAAAAATATTATATTGCAATATGGAATTAAGACATTTTCTTATTACAGAGTTCGATAGTCCAGACAGACCAGGGTCTGCCGAGAAGTATATGGATAGGGAATTTCTTTCTATGATAGATGCAGCGGCTCACTTATGTAAGCTTCAATTCTTAATAGTGTCTGGTTATAGGACTAGGTTCCAGAATAATCGCTGGGAGGACTCTAGTGTAAGCAGCCACCTTATAGGTAAGGCTGCTATAATACGTTGTGAGAACTCTAAGAAAAGGTATAAGATGATTGCTTCTTTAATGGAAGTGGGCTTTAGTCGAATCGCTATATCTAGGGACCAAAAGACTATATATGTAGATAATGACGATCAAAAGCCAGATATGATTTGGTTATATTAAAAAAAGAACATATATTTGTTCTAACATTATATTATATTATATTAAATTTCTTTTGTAAATTGTTTATTAGTTAATTTGGTTGGAGAGGGCTGTAGAGATACAGCTCTTTTTTTTGTTAATTATTTGTTTAGTTAATTATTTTTTATAACTTGCACAAAAATTAACTAATATGAAGAACACACTTAGACCATTTTACAATCAGACCGATTACTACAAGGCGAGGATTGAGGCACTAACCAAGTACAATGCAGAAAAGCAGGACGAGATAGACAGATTGATATCTTATGTTGTAGAGCTTTGTGATGAGGAATGCCCTGAAGAATACAAGCGAGTTGTATTAAGAGAAATCACTAAATACTAATTTATGAATATTACACAAAAACTATTAATGATTCAGACGGAGCTAAAGGCTCCTAAGAGCCAAAGGAATGCCTTTGGAAAGTACAATTACAGATCTGCCGAGGACATCTTGGAGGCTGTTAAACCATTAGCTATGAAGCACGAAGCTGTGCTTAAGATGACTGATGAGATTAAAGAAGTTGGAGGAGTCTTGTTTATTGAGTCTACCGCCAAGCTTATTGATTCAAAGGACCCTACTATGCAGATTGAGTCAAATGCTCAAGCCATTATAGACTTTGATGCTAAAGGAATGCAACAGCCCCAGAGAACTGGAGCTGCGTCTAGCTACGCTAAAAAGTATGCTATAGGTAATTTGTTGCTTATAGACGACACTAAAGATGCTGATGCTACTAACGACCACAGTAAGGCTAGTCCTGGAAAACCAGCTCTAGCAAAAGGCTCTATCGCATACAAAAAGGTAATAGATTATCTTGCTGGAGGAGGTAGTATTTCTCAGGTTACAGAAAAGTATACTATTAATAACGATCTATTGAAAGATCTTAAATCACTAATTAAATAAATAAATTATGAGTGCACTATTAGAATTAAGCCTTAAAGGCAAAAATGGCAACTATACCGCAATTACTGTGGGTATTGATGACGAGACCAATGAATATGGTCAGAACGTTAGTGCTTGGAAAAAGCAAACTGAGGAGGAGAGGGAAGCAAAAGTAGATAGAGAGTATGTTGGTAATGGTAAAGTATTTTATACCAAAAACAACTCGATTACTGTAGCTACCTCAAAAAAAAAGAAGTCTGAACTTGAAACAGGCGGACTTGATTTTTAGTTAATAATGTTTGAAGAAGAGGGAAGTCGAAAGTCTTCCCTTTTTTTTGCTAAACCAAATTAGATGAACCAAATTTACAGAAGCTTAGATCATTTAACATATAGGCTAAAACAAAACAGCATTAAGCCATCCAACAGAGACAGAGAGGCTTTAAACGAACTAATTAAACAGTTAAATTATAATGAGGCTATTGAAGAACATAGAAGCAGGTTTCTTTATAGGTTTGTGACTTGGGCGTTTGTCCAGGTATTCAATCTAAGGATTGAAGAAAACAGCGTCACTTTAGATTTTCTTGTTCATAGGGTTATTTCTAAGATAAATCAGATAGCACAAACAGATAGATCTATGTGGGAGGAAACCCTAGCTGTTGATCTGTTTTGTATGAATCCTAATGGGGATTCAATACAAGAGCACGAGATGTTCATTAGAGAGTTAATCGAAGGGATTATAAAAGAGAACACAAGGCCAGATGCCATATCAAGAATTAGAGCTGGATCACAGCAAGAAGTTTGAGAAAATCCTTAAGGATTCTTATATGGATCCTAAGGAGAAAGTCAAATACCCCCCTGTAGCGATTTCTATGGGGTCTAGAGGAGGTTTAGAGGACTTCCCTATATGTATAGGCACCTACGGCAATTTCAGCTTCATACAGGCCCCACCAAAGAGCCGTAAGACGTTCTTGGTTTCTTTGCTTACTAGCGCCTATGTTTCTGGTTCTAACGAATATGTTGATCAGATGAAGGGCCACAGTAATGGAAAGACAACTATTCATTATGATACTGAGCAGGGAGAGTATCACGCTCAAAGGGTTTTCAATAGAACACACAGAATGGCTAATCAAAAAGATAGCTACAAGACATATTCATTAAGAGAGTACAGTCCTCAAGAAAGGCTTGAGTTTATAGATTGGCACATCAATAGGGTGAGCAATCTAGGCTTAGTTGTTATAGATGGAATAGCAGATCTTATAAATGATGTTAACGATATTAATGCTAGTAACGAATTGGTCCAGTACCTAATGAAGTGGACCAAGGAGTTACAGATTCATATTATTACTGTGATACACTCTAATTTCAATTCCACTAAACCTACTGGCCATTTAGGTTCCTTCCTTGAGAAGAAGACCGAAACTCAGATAACAGTAAAGGTAGATGAGGAAGACAGTGATTTGACTGTGGTGAACTGTATGAGAAGTAGAGGGCAGCCATTCGATAAATTTAGCTTTACCATAAAAAATGGCTATCCACATATACAAGAGAAGATAGATTTGCCTGATCAGTCAATTAATTTTTAACATATGAACGAACTTGTTTTTACACTTAACACTAGAGCCCAACCTCACCAATCATTTAGGATTGGGAGGAATGGGATCAAGTACAAGCCCAAGAAAATTGTTGATTACCAGAGGTATATTATTGCATTAGTTTCGGAACAGTTACCCGACAATTTCGTTATAATAGAAGCGGGAACACCAATTTTTGTGGAATATATTGAATATAGTTACGCATATCCTAAGGCTACTCCGAAGAAAAGGAGAATAGGTAAGACGCCTAAAACAACCAAGCCAGACTTACAGGATAACCTCAACAAAGCATTTTTTGATGCTTTGGAGGGACTCATTTATGAACAGGATCAGAACATTGTAGAGATAAAACAAATGAAGAAATACTACAGCGATTCTGACTGCATAAAGGTAAAATTTGTTTATTAGACAACAAAGTGTTAAATTTATAACAAAATGAAGAGATTATTAACAAATACGTTAATTAGAATGATGTGTTTAACAGCATCTGTAATATGGAGTTTAGTTTTTTTTACGGTTGCAATTAAAATATTTAATAAGTTATGGGAATAGATTTTGAATGGATAATGGGGTTCGCCTTTGGCGTAGATTATCTTACAGACATTGATATTCAAGGAGGGGTTGATGAACAGACCATCAACATAATCAGAGTACAGCTAGGATTCTTGGCTATTTATATACCAATGCAAGATTAGTGCTCAAAGACCTTGGCATAAAACACGGTCTATGGGTGGCTATGGCTTTGAATATAGGAGTTCCGCCCTCCCTTGCCGAGGATTTAATCCAGGAGATGTATCTTCGACTCCATAAATATGTAAAGGATGAACAGAAGCTTTATTATAAAGATACTGGGAGCATCAATAGATTCTATATCTGGACCACTATAAGGAATATGTGGATGAGTGCTAAGACTTACAAGGCTAAAAATGGTACTGTATATTTAGAGGACCTGTCTGATTATTCTTCTGAGATTATAAAGTTCAACAATCAGGTCACTTATGACCAGAAGGAGGTTGAAACATTAGAAGCTTATGATAAGTTATTTGATAAGATTGTCAGCACTGTTGATGGCTGGGATTATTGGTATGATAAAAAGTTATTTGGCTTGTACTATATGAGTGATATGTCTATGCGGGATATCTCTAAAAAGACCAACATATCTTTAACTTCAATATTTAATAGCTGTAAGAATTATAAGATTAAGATTAGTAATGAGCTCCTAGAAGATTGGGAGGATTTTAATAACGGAGATTTTGATAAAATTTAATTATGGAAGCACCTAAAGACAAAAGAACCAAAGCCTATAAGGAATGGGTTAAGAATCACCAAAAGGCCTCAGAAGGCCTTGGTGATACAGTAGAGAAGATTACTAAAGCTACAGGGATAAAGAAGGTAGTAGAGATGTTTGCAGATGGGAAAGACTGCGGCTGTGATGAGCGTAAGGAAAAACTAAACAAGATGTTTAGATATTCTAAGCCTAACTGCTTGAATGAAGACGAGTTTGAACTCATTCGTATGGCTGTAGAAACCAGGAAGAATAAGTTTACTTCGGCTGATCAGGAGACTTACAAGGCTATATATGAGAGAGTGTTTGATAAGAAGGTCGAATGTACTTCTTGTAGCTTTAGAAATGAGATTTGGAAAGATTTATTTCGTATGTATAATGAATATCTGGGATAACATAATCGATAAACCTATTGGTGAGTATAATGAGGCTGATCTGTTCAGCCAAATTAAACTCTCCAATTATGTTGATCTAGTTAAATCAGAAGATAAGATGAGTAGATGGGACTGCTACTCAGAGCATTTCAATCACAGGATTGAGCTTAAGTGCAGGGGTAAGCATTATGACGATCTACTGATAGAGAAGTCTAAGTACGACTATATGGTAGACAAGGCTCACAATAATCTAGAGATTCCTATGTATATATGCTCAACTCCAAAAGGCATATATTGTTTTAATCTACTTAAGATTGAACCTAATTGGTTTGTGCAGAAGCACAACAAGACAACACAATTCAAGAACACAAAAAAGGTGGATAAGTTAGTGGGCAATATGTCTATTCACGATGAGCATTGCCATTTATATTTATAAGTTATGGGGGATTCAGTAAGCAAGTATTTTTTAGACAGAGAACAGTATAACACCAACACTACAGCAAGAAGGGATCCGATCAAAACGGATCCCATTGTTGAAGAGGTAAAGGAGATTATGGATAAACGCAGTCAGCGCGGGATTAAGGAGTATGGAACAACCTTACAGGACAATCCAGATGGATTCTATGTATGGTTAAAAGAACTCCAGGAGGAGCTGCTCGATGCAGCTCTATACATACAGAAGTTAAAAAAACAGAGATGAACACTAGAGACAGAATACAAAAGATAGTCGGCTATAAGACTTGGTCTGTTCAAAAGAAGGTCGACGCGTTGTTAGAGATTGATTGCGATCTCTATACAAACCTAGGAACAGACTCTACCGTATCTGAGCGCAAAGATGTAAAGACTATTAGTAGACTTATATACAAGTCTATATCTAACATTAGCCCAATAGATGGCTATCTACTTAAGGCTTATTACGAAGAAAAGCCTAAATCTATTTCGTAGTTAACAAAATGTTTATTATCTTGCTTGAAAATAAAATTATATGAGCAACGATACAATAACATTGCTAGACGGAATAACCTGGAATAAGAATGAGCTTTTAGCCAATATGGATTCAGATCCATTTTACTATGGCCATTTAAGCAAAGCGGCTTTATCTTCGTCTGCCTGCAAGGATCTACTTAGATCATCTAAGGCTTACTATAAATCACTAAGTAAAGAACAAAAGGATACGCCTGCTCTCCGTGAGGGTAGGCTTTTCCACACCTTGGTTTTAGAACCAGAGAAGATGCAGCAGAAGTATGAGTTCTTTGATGCTGAAAAAAGAACCGCTACATTTAATAAGGCTTATCAAGCTTGTGATAGAGAGCTTATGCTTAAGAAAGAGTTTTACTTTATGAGAGCATTAAAGAAAAATATAGATAGATGTGAGTATGCTAACGGCTTGCTTCAGGATGGTCTAGGAGAAGTGCCAGCTATAGATTTTATAAACGACATTCCTTTTAGAGGTAAGGCTGATTACTTAAGGAATAATCATATTGTAGATCTTAAAACGACTGCAGCTTTAGACGGCTGGGAATACACAGCCAAAAAGAAATGGCACTATGATATGCAAGCTTTTATATATAGACATCTATTCAATGTGGAACGATTCACTTTTTTGGTTATCGAAAAGATAACTGGCGAGATAGGTATATTTGAATCTACAGAGGAGTTCTTTCAGTCTGGAGAAGAGAAGGTTCGCCTTTGCACAGACCGATATAAGGAAGACTTCTTCGGGAAGTCTGACGATGAGATTGAGGCTGTAGTGTTTAATAGCTGTATACACCGAAGCATATAATGACTAAAGAAGAGTATGACTTTGAAGTCTTGAACTATTACTACCTTGCTTTGATGGATTTATTGATGGGTGTTACCTATCAGGAACTACATAGCCAACTTAAGGATTTTGAAGACTTAGAGATATACGAAGCTTGCGACGGGGTTAAGAAAGCTTTAGAGCAGGCAGATAAGTGTACCATAAAAGAAATACAATTGGAAGTTAATATAGTAGAATTAGAATTACAAAAACAAAGAGACGTATATGAAAATTAAAGAAATAAGACAGCTTGTAGAAAGAGAGCTAGAATTAGACTTAAGTTATCCTAGTAGGGTAAGAGCTAGAGTATATGCTAGAGCTATATATTTTAAGTTATGCAGAGAGCACACGCTCAAGTCTCTAAGTGAGATAGGTTCGTGTGTAGATAGAGATCACGCTACAGTACTACACGGAATAAAAATATTTGATGATGTTATTCTTGAATATGAAATGAATTTGTATGAGGTTTATAATAGACTTGATAAAATTATATCTAAATGCAATAACACTAGAGAGAAAGACGTTAGGCCAGAAAGATACTATAGAAATAAGTATGCCGACCTATTGGTCGAGCATAGAACTCTACTAAACGAATATAGAACCCTTAAAACTAAAGAATATGTATAAACCATTACCAGAAGAAGTTACTATAAAGAAAAGCAAGATAGAAGGTCTTGGAGTGTTTGCGACACAAAATATAGAAGCGGGTTGTGAATTAGGAGTAACACACATTGAACTTTCTGATGCGCCTTTCTCTGAAACATTATTTAGAACGCCTTTGGGTGGCTTCTTAAACCATAGCTCAACACCTAACTGCTTTATATACGATTGTCAGTATGGTGATCCAGAGATAGAAGTCGATTGTTTTGTAGAAAGTACTCTGCATACAATTACACCAATAAAGAAGGGACAAGAGCTAACTGTTTATTATAGAATGTATGATGTTTGAAGCAATACACTTGATGTTTTTGACGGGCATAATTATTTTATTAGTAATGTTATTTATGGACTGATGTCAGAAACAAAAAGATATTCGTGGTGGAATGACAGATTAGATCTTCCTCAAATGAATCCAAAGTATTTAACTGAGAATAATCTTTGGGATTCAACTTGGTTAAAAGAAGAGAACTCAAAGCTATGGGCAGAAAGACTAGAAGAACACAAAAGGAGGAAATTGAATACTCGCTTGTCAGCCAGAAGAAGGCTGCCTGGTGTATAGACAATGGATATAAGGTTTATCCTGTTGGTGTAGATAAAGTGAAACACAATCCGTGGAACGACATCTACACTACCTTTAGGATTATAATTCAAAGAGGAGTCAATATGAAACCATCTAAAGAAGTATACACCAAGATAGGAGCGTCCAATAAGATCTGGGAGATCTATGGATGGCTCTACGATAAACACGCTGATAGATAATCAGTTATATTACTATGGGTAGAAAGCCGAAAGAGTTTAAGTACATTAAGAAGAATGATGGTCGTAGGAACAATGGCAGGAAGAAAGGAGACAGCAAGAATTATCCTAAAAAGATAAACGCAACTCCAGCTGCTATTAATGAAGCTAAGAAGGATAGAATGGGTATTTATGCTCTGAACGCTATGAAGGAGGTCTTTGGCTCTGAAGAAGAGGCCTGGGCCGAGTTAGCGAAGCAAGCCAAGTCCTCTTTCGCCCATATGAAATTACTGTTTGAATATAAGTATGGTAAGCCTACAGAGAGCGTAGACTATACAAGTGGAGGTCAAAAGCTAGACATACCCATAACAAACATATTTGCTGGAACTCAGCAGGCCCCTGAGATAGATAATACAATAGATGTAACACCTGAAGAGAATGAACAAGAAGAGACAGATCAATGATCCAAAGGACTTTCCAAAGGACTTTTGGAACTACCTTGTAAATCCAATACTAGGCTATTATGTAAAGCCAACTCCGCTGTCCCCAAGGGGAGTGCTTAATCCAAAAGAGTCTAGGAAGTAAAATGACTCCACAGCTACACGATAAATACCAGGCTTTAGGAAATGACACCCGTTACTTTGTAGTGACGGGTGGTAGGGGATCTGGTAAGTCTTTTGCTGTAAATACCTTCCTAGCCTTCCTTACAATGGAGAAGGGCCATAAGATTCTGTTTGCTAGATATACTATGGTCTCTGCTGCTACTTCTATTATCCCAGAGTTCCTGGAGAAGCTTGAGCTGTTCGGTATTGCTAAACACTTCAGGATAACCAAGGATGAGATCTTAAACACAGCCACAGGAAGCTCAATAATATTTAAAGGTATCAAGACTAGCAGCGGTAATCAAACCGCTGCCTTGAAGTCTTTACAGGGTATTACAACCTTTGTGCTTGATGAGGCAGAAGAGCTTATAGATGAAGATAGTTTTGATAAGATAGATCAGTCAGTCAGGGAGAAAAATAAACAGAATAGATGTATACTAATACTCAACCCAACTACCAAAGAGCA
>UEXN01003343.1_pt1 | contig 10501 bp, 8 predicted proteins | sample 1796711 | NCBI WGS metagenome assembly UEXN01 (sample SAMEA4772470, study PRJEB27181) | metagenome | reverse complement strand
TACACTAAACACATACACAAATGAACTTTATGGTGTAAGACACGCTGCAGAATGGTTTAAGTTATATTATGATGCTAACTTAACTGACCCTGTGGCATTTTATAATTTAAGTAGTGCAAGTATTACTAATGCTACTTTGCCAATACAAACTGACAGAAAAAGTTATATTACTGTAGATCAAGACAATGAGTTTTTTCAGAATCAACCAATTACATTAGATAACATGGACGGTTTATGGAACACACTGGGTTATGATGATGGCACAACATCATACTTTGTAAATTTAGTCAGTGGCGATCCAAATACAATATTTTTAAGTGAACAATCAGGCGGCGTAGATCCTATAGTTTTCCCTATAATTGAAACATTTGATGTAGAAAAAGTATATACACACAATGCTCTTACAGAGGCAGTATTGGTACAGTTGGGCGATGCTGTAAACACAGACGGATATACACCAGATAGAAGTTTAACACAAGACGGAACACAACTTATTATTAACAGTAATACAAGCCCTTATACAAATTTAAATGGCACGTATTATGTAAAAAAAGTAGCAGACAGTGAAGTACCAAACAGTGAAGGCAGTAATCATGCCAGTGAAAACTACGAACTTTATACTGACAGTGCATTGACTGATAAATTTTTAATAAGTGAACTGACTTGGAGTACTAGTACGCCTAACGAAACTTTTCTTACCAATCCAAAAGACCACGACAGTGGTACGGGCGCTGGTTATAAAGAGGTTACAATAAGTGGCGGTACAAAAGGTTATCATTTGCGTAAAATTGGTATTACAGAAACAATGACAACAAATGGCTATGACATTTGGGATATAACACAGGGTGATATTAGATATTTGAACCCAGTCGGCGGAAATCAATATACTGTTTTTGATAACTTTGAACTACAAGTGCAATCAGGCATGACGGTGTCACCAAAGCAAATACAATTTGAATTTGAAAGAGGCGAACCAAGCGGTGGCTTCAATCACTCATATTATGATTTAACAAATATTAAAGACATTGACCCTGCAAATTATGGTACTACTGCTCTATCAATTGATGGTTCAAATCATTTAGTAGGATATTTATTTAAAGAAGATGATCATTTTAAAATGGGCAAAGTCCATGACAACTCCTACAATGACATAAATGACCTAGGTGGTATTGGATGGTATTATTTTAGAAACAATCCTGAGTTACGTATAAATGAAATAGGAAGTACAAACAAATGGCAGATGTCACTAACTGAAGGTGGTGCTGCTATACCTATAGGTGATTTATTAGATCAACACTACACTTATAAAGTGTCCTGGGATGATGTAGCAGACGATAGATTTAATTTTACAATTAGACATAATGCCATGTCTACAGATTTACATAACGACATGCTTTTTCTTCATGATAAAATTGTGTATGAACATATTAATGGTATAGGAAATGTTGAAATAACTGGCACTGACGATTTTGTAAGTTTTTATGACCAATTATATTATGAATACATAAGTGCAGACGACAATTATAAACTGTATTATGACCAAGCCAAAACTAATCAGGTTACATGGCCAACCAATTGGTTACAACAAAACCAAAATCTTGTGGGCAGTGTAGGACCTGATGACATTTATCTAAATCACACACTTAAAAGTCGAGATGGTTTGGATATGTTAAGAGAACCTAATCTAGTATCAAGGCCTGCAGGCGATTTTGTATTTACACAGAACCTAATGCATCAAAGCGGAGATACTAATTGTTTTCCTGCTGGTAAAAAAATAGATCTCGCAACATCATTTATAAGTCCAACATCGCCTTATACTACTGATGATGAATATGATGGAGATACATTATACCAACATAACCTGGATATTAGTTTTAGTAATTTTACTATAAGTGTTAGTATGAAAACACCTGAAGATTTGTGGCGAACCGCAACTAGCAATCCAACTGGTTCAGCACCTGACTTTAGTGAAATTAGACCAGAACTTGCTGGTCATGCTTTCGCTGGTACAGACCGTTGTATTAGTTTAACTGCTGCCAGTAGTTTAAAAAGTGCGATAATAAATGCACATGGTACTGGCTATGAAAATACTGTATACACATGTTATGTTCCAGGGCATCCAGATATACGTGCATTTCAAATAATGGATTATATGCATGTTGCAGGTTCTTTTGGAGATCCTGCCACTAATTATGGTGTTTATCTTAGATTCTTTTATGATGAAGGTAATTTTGCAGAATTTAGTTCTTTAAAATTGGAAGATTTTACTACTTATGGTACTGATTTATATGGTAACACTGAAACTCAAAAAATGTACACCAACCTTACCAAGGTTATGCCATTACAAGTAGGTTATTTAGGCGAAACAAATACTGCAACAGTATCAACACAAGTAGATGCACTAGATTATTGCAGTGGTATGTTTGAAGAAGATCGCCAACCCAGCGCAAGATGGCCAATAAATGGATCTGGTGTTCAGAGTAATGTTTTAGGTTTAGATTATTGGGATAGATTTAGTTTTGATCTAGACTATCGAGATATGGCTGCATTTTTTATTCCTGAAAAGGACATGTTTTGTAGAAGACATTTTGACGGTTACTATGCAGACGGGACAGGCCAATTAATACCAGTATTGCGTAGCGGAGATAGTTTACCTGCATCAACAGTTGACAATCCATATTACGATAATTTTTGCAATGGCATGTTATTTAATAATAATGGTGGCACCTATAGCAGCAGTAGTAATAATAGCACAGGTTTTATTAGAAATCACCATGTTGTTGGTGGTACTAGCGGAACTGTGTATACGTTTGATTTTGCATATTATGACGAAGCAACTGATAGTATAATAACACACGACAATATTCCTGGTAAATTTATGAGTTTACATAATGAAGAAACATCAAACACTGATTTGTTTGGAGACTATAATTTTTATGTGCCACAGGCTATTCGTACAAGAGCAACTACAGCAAATACTGACGGTACATACGACTTTGCAAGTACTACAATGAACACAAAGTTTGAAATGGATCCTAATATGGCAGCAAGTACTTCAAGTGTAACAACTCCAACTTTACACAACGATACAGTCACGTATACTCGTGTGCCAGACAGAACTCGTACTGATGGCGATATGCATTTGAGTGGTGTTGCTGAAAATATATATGCACAAATGTTGCACAGTGCTAGACCTGATGATTATACAATAAGTTATGTAGAACTAGATGCTACGGATGTAGAAGTAGATTTGGCAGCAAACTTAGTAGAAAGTACAACTGGTGATATAGAGGAAGTTTATAGTCATGCCAGTCAATTTATATTTGATGAACCCGCAAACTTTAGTGGTACTGCAACTGTAACACCACACACAAATGAAACACATCCTAGATATATAGCAAGCCATACTATAGAACTTGGCGGCGACCAACAATTTAGAAGATTGGATGCAAATGGCGCCTATGAAAACAGTATTGACTGGGACAATTGGTATGAGCCTGGCGATACAGATCCAGAAACTGCAAAGGCTAGACCTGATGTAGGTTTAGGTGCATTTGAAGGCACTGTGAACCAAACTTTAGACACCAACAGTAGATTAAATTCTATTACACTGGGTACAATGACACAACGAGGCGCATACAAAGCAACTGAAACAGAGTTTGTACTAAATTTATACGGGGAAAATGATTTATATGTTGATCCAGGTGCAGTGGATGATGGCTTACAGTGGCAAAACTTTGGTAACGATGATTACAAAAGATGGCCCAATCATATTGCACCCAGAGCGGTAAGTGTAAATTATAATATGCCTGCAAGTTCAAGCACAAGTCCTGCAGGTGTGAAATACAGTTTGCCCAGCGGACGCTATAAATGGCAGATTGAAGTAGAATATCCTCCGCTTACAGAAGATCAATTTATAGAAATGCAAGCCGTGGCAAATGCTGTCAGTGGTACAGCAAATCCTTTCTGGTTATATCTAAAAACAAACGGAAACAAATGGTTGTTTGATACAAACATATCATCAACAAATAAAATAAGATATAGAAAAGAAGAAATAGACAACAACACAAATACAGTTATAGAAACAGGTTTAAAAAACTTTTTGGTTGATGGATTTGAAGGCAGTGAGTCAAATGCATTCCGTGCAGGAGATGTCATTGCTGCAGAAGACAACATTAATGGTTCGTTAAATACAGTAGTAAACACAGTAGACGCTAATGTATTTGGTGAGGCACGAATAACACTGGCAAGTCCACTGGAAAACGATCACTTCAATGGTGAAATTATTGATAGAGATCCTGAAAGATGTGTTGTTACACTTGCTGATGGTGATTTTATATATACAAAAAATACAAATGGCTTTTTTAGCCTAACGGTTACATTTAACTTAGATAAATTTGAGGATTAATAAATGGCATACAGTGAAGATCTTTTTCCATCCGCAGACAAATGGGACAGCCAAGCAGAAAACGTATACAAGCAATGGCCCACAACAATAAATCCTACAAGTGCAGAAGTAAATCAATCAAGATTAACATTTGCCAATTATAGCCATAATGGCCGTAAGTTTACACGCAGAAGTAGTAGTGCTAAATGGCAGATAAATGTAAACTATGATGCACTAACTGCTGATCAGTTTACAGCAATGCATGCCATAGTATTGGCTGGTCAAGGACAACACAATCCTTATAAGTTTGATATAGACTATTTGTTTAGACATAACAGTGCGGCCACTGATACAATAACATTGGCTAACTCTATTCAATTGGGCCAAAACACAATTGAAGTAAGTGGATTGCCCGTTAACACTGCAAATGCAGTAAAAAAAGGCGAAATAATAGAAGTTACTAACCGCAATGGCAGTATAAATCTTGTATTGGCTACTGTAGACAGTGACAGCAATGGTGAGGCAACACTTATATTAGCATACCCTGCAACAGAAACTCTCAACACTGGCACAGTATTAAACAGAAAATTACAACATGTAGTTGTAACATTAGCAAGCAATAACTTTGAATACACTGTGGATGAAACAGGATTTTACAATGTATCAGTTACCTTTGATTTGGATGAATTTAAATAATGGCAAACAGAAGTATAACAGGCGATTTACTCACAGAAGTAAGAAAAAATAGTGTAGAATATTATGAGTGTGTAGATATAGATATCAATCCAGGATACTATATTACAAATGCACCTTTTGATATTGACATAAGCGGTCAAACATATAGTGCATTGGGCACATTTTTAAACTTTGGCGATGTAGAAGAAAATGTTACATTTGAAGTTGCTAACTTAACAATTACAGTTAGTGGTTTACCAGCATATGATGATAACAATGAAAAATGGGTAACCAGAATATTAGATTTTGATACAAACCCATATACTAATCGCGAAGTAAAGATTACTAGAGTATATTTTGACAGTATACAAACAACACAGGTTGGCCATGTAGAAATATACAAAGGTTTTATAGACAATGCAGGACTTAATTTTAATCCCACAGGTACAAGTCAGGTAGAACTAGAAACCAAAAGCCATTGGGTAGACTTTGAAAGAAGTAATGGACAATATACAAACAGCAATACACACAAAAAACGTCGAGATTTGCATCCTAATAAAACTGCATACGCAGCGGATGAAGGCTTAGAATTTGCATCAGCAGTTATCAAGGATATTGAATGGAAAGAGTAAAACAAATTGCCCAGAGTAAATTAGCATTATACTTGTCAAGCAAATCATTTACAAATTTTGAATGGAGTCGACATGATTGCAATACACTGGTTATAGGCTTTCATGATCTTTTACACGGTACAAAGTATTGCGATTTATTAACAGATCAATACCACGATCGTAAAACAGCCGTTAAATTCATTCGAGGAGTAATGGACAACCACGGTTGGTTTGGCATGGCAAAGTATACACCTACTGATCTGCCACCACAAGACTTGGATATATTAAGTGATGGTTATCGTGCATGGATAGTATCACAAGGCTGGGCTTGGACAGTGGCTGAAGGTCACAGGCTAGTCAAACAGCCAATAAATACTATCAAAGCAACTACATGGAGAAATAGACTATGGGTGTGAATTTAGGCGCAATTGGCAAAGTTATAGGGCCAATGATCAGCAAAGCAGCAAGTAATTTTATTGTTAATACTGTACAAAATAAAACGTTTGGTAACAGTGGCGTAAGCAGTACTGCAAACAGTGGTGCATTTAGTGCAGGTGCGGCAACCGCAGGTGTGCAAGAAGCCGCAGCAATTATGATTAACAAACAAAGTAATAACGCCAGCATACCTCTACATTTTGGTCGTCGTAGACTGGGCGGCACAAGAGTTTTTGCAGATACAACCAACAAAGCCGGCAGCACTACTGGCACAGAATATTTAAATATGGCATTTGTAATAAGTGAAGGCGGCGAACACGGTACTGGCTGGCCTACTAAAATGTATTTTGATGACAAGGTAATCTGGGACATAGATCAAAGCGGAACATTAGACTACAGTGCGGTTACCAGCGGTACTATAGATGGTGTACAAACTGCACAATTAAAAAACTTTGAAGATGGTGGTACTACTAGTATAGGCACTGAGACAACAAGTGAAATATTAGTTTATTGGGCACCAGGGCATTACGAAACTGGCAGTAATGGACACAATTGGCCACAAGTTTGGCAAGATAGTTTGGGCAGCAGTGTTTGGACAAACAACCACAAACTAACAGGTTTAACAGTTTGTTATATCATCTTACAAGCAAATCCAGAGTATTATGAAGGCGGTTTGCCGCAAATAACATTTGAGTGTGATGGTTTAAGACTTACACCTATTGACGGCAACTTTATTTTCAATAACAGTCACTCATATTATACCAGTAATGCTGTTATAACAGACAGTCAGGGTGCAAATCCTGTGGATGCACTTTATTATTATTTGACAGATCCCATGAACGGAAAAGCACTGGACTTTGATTATGCAACTGGCCAATATGTGCAGGGACAAGACATAGACTTGGTAAGTTTTGTGACAGCAAGATCATATTGTGAAGCCACTGTAACAAGAAACGGCCAATCACAACGAAGATATACAATGAATGGTATAATTAATACAGATGCAACATTGTATGATAATATTGATATGTTGGTCAACAGTTTTAATGGTATGCTGATATACACAAACGGCAAATATCGTTTAAAGATTAGAAAACCAAACGAACAAAGCGTTTTTAGTTTTAACAAAGATAACATACTGGGCGATATTGATGTTTTACTAAGTGGAGATCAAGAAAAACTAAACAGACTGAGTGTTAGTTATAGTAGCCCTGATACAGACTATCAGGATGATTTACACACTGAGTTTGTAAGTTCGTATCTTACAAAAGATAATTACAAAATATTAGAGCGCAAAGTAGATATGCCTTTAATTACAGAAATAGAACTTATAAAAGAACTAGCAAGATATAAAATTGACACTAGTAGAAATAATATTACTGTAACGTTTGTTGCACCTCATACTGCATTAACTGTAGAGTGTGGTGAAATAATTGATTTAACACATGAAATGTTTAATTTTACTGCTAAAAAGTTCCGTGTACTGCAAGTAGAAATACTAGCAGACAACACAGTCAGCCTAGTTGCTACAGAATATGATTCAGGAATAGAAATATGACACAGATTAGATTAAACAGAAGCATTACCAGCAACATACCACAAAGCGTAGAAATACTAGGCACACAAGGCATATCAGCACTAAAAGATGTAACCGTCACCAGTGCGACGGGTGATCAAATATTAATTTATAATGCCAGTACCAATCAATTTGAAAATGTAGATATAAGTGCAATCCAAGATAACCTAACTGAAATAGATGGTGGCACATACTAACACAAGATATAGTTAAAAGAACCCCTTTTAAACACTTTATAAGACTATATCATGTATGTAATTTAACAAGGAGTATCCAAGTAAGCGAAATGGTAGAAAGTAAAAAAGAAGTAGAAACACAACTACTTGCAAATCGTATTCAACATATATTAAAAACACAAGCAAAAGGCGTACACATGTTTCACTTGGGCGCCGCCTGGAAACTAAGGCGTCTTCCAGATTTTCCACCTCCAATAAACACATACGGTGGCTTTTATTACGACAGAAATAGAAACTGCATATACGCATTTACATGCGATACAGATTATGGTGACTGGGAAGATTATGCACGTGAACATATCCTTGCCAGTTGGCACAATCAAGATGAAGTAATAAAATATGAAAGACTGCTTCAGGGCGAGGTAAAGAAATATGCAAGACAACCAGGAGTAAAAAATAAACCTCGTGGCGAATACACATATCTGCCTGGTGAGTTGTTTGCTGAACAAATAAGCATGTGCTTGGATGATGGCATGACACAAGCAGACATAGCACGTAAGTATGAAGTAAGCCAAGCATATGTTAGTACAATAAAAAGAAGATTTTTAATGGCTTAGTAAAAAAAATACTTGACATCCCACTGATTTCATTATATAAATAAAGACATAGTGTTGTTGCAACCTATATATTCCATTTAGATTCCTTTTAGACAGAACGTGTAAGCAACAACACTTTTTATTTTATTTAGGTTTGTTACCCCTAGATAAATAAAACTAAGGACGGAGCCGTAATTTAAGATTTCTCCGTAATCATGAAAAGAAGCGTTATTTTAGTCGATATTGTTTAACTGCTCCGTCCTTATATAGTCTAGTTCTAGTGACATAGAGCACAAAAATATAACATAACATAGTTATTGACCTAGCCCTGTAAGTTTTGTGAGAAGTGCTTACAGGGCATTTTTCTGCGGTTTTATCTTGACTTCTGCGTGATTCTGTGCTTAAATGAATAAGTATTATTGACTAAACGGAGAAATTACAATGCAAATCACATATACAACACACAAAGGCGGTCAGACTCGCTATCTTACAATCAGTACTGCTGATAAAGGGCGTATACTCAGCCGTTTGACCAATAACTTTTATCGTATGTTGGAAGAAGCAGCGCATGATCATGCAAAACTGCAAATCTTAACATACAGTGACCCAGTATTCCTTAAAAATTCACAAGGCCAAGAAAACAACTTAATGAGTTTTTTAAGCGGTGTATTGGGACAACATGCCGTTGCACAACGAGACTTTAGTGTTAGACAAATACCTGGTATTGAACTTGCGGCAAGCATTTTTGATCAATACTACAGCACTGGCACAATAGACTTTGAAGAAGCAACAGATACAGATACTACACCATTTAGCAAATTATTTGTATAAAATATGTATACCCCAAACTTTAATGATCCACGTGTGATTAACAAAACAAAACATGCCATTGGTATGGCTGTTGGTATTTTTAGTAGTGATAAACCAAGAGAGATGTCAACCCGTTTTATTGACAAGCATTTTGGACACCAAGGACATAATTTAAGCAAATACCTCCGCAAACAACTACTGATTACAGCAGATGATCACTACAGCCGTGACAAACACAAATGCAAAAGTTATTTGTTAAGACTGACGGGAGTTAAATTTTTAAGAAAAACAATTGGTGAAGATACTCAGCCAATCGCTCCCAGTGTTGCACGAGTCCAATGGGCAACTGATACTTGGGGCGATCAACTGGCGACAGCAGATTTTGTTTATGAAGAAAAATCACATAGATTATTCAATCCAATACAAAACATAAAGACTGAACTAAGAACACTGCTCTTGCGTCAGTATAACTTAAATTACACTTATGACATCACAACAGCGGCGCCAACATTACTGTATCAGCAAAGTTTTACCACATCTGATGCAACTGGAGAGGTATTGGCGACAATAGAATACTACTTGGAAAACAAAAGTGCCATTAGACAAAGAATAAGTCAGCAATGTCAAATTGATCCCAAAACAGCAAAACAAATAATCAATAGTCTTTTTGCAGGTGCTAGACTTAGCACTTACTCAGGTGGAAGTATTATGCGTATGTTAGATCAGGACACCAGCCGGGTCGCTTGGTTACTACAGGATCAGTTTTTAACAGATCTTAGAAGTGATATATCTGCTATGTGGCAAACATTAAAATGTCTTGCACCAGTTGAATATATCACAACTAAAACAGGTAAAACAAGAAAGAGAGCATTTAACTCAAGAGACAAATGGAATATCTATTTTAAATTAGAAAGATCGGTATTAAATGAAGTAAGAAGTTATTTAGATCTCCCAGAGATCTCAAGCAAGTATTTTTTAGAGCATGATGGTTTTGTTAGTCAAAAAGAAATAGATGTAACTGATCTAAGTTATTGGGTTGAGGCAGGAACTGGTTATAGATTGATATTTGAACAAAAAAAAGAAGAATATAACTATAACCTAATTACTCCTAGTGTTACACATCTTTTAGGAAAGTACAAATATCCAGAACCAGTGGCACTAAGTGATGAGGAAATAAAAAAGAAATACCCAAATTTTATACCAGAACTAAGGAGAATATAATATAATGACAAAGA
>UEXN01001201.1_pt2 | contig 10509 bp, 17 predicted proteins | sample 1796711 | NCBI WGS metagenome assembly UEXN01 (sample SAMEA4772470, study PRJEB27181) | metagenome | reverse complement strand
GATGTCACCTATGGAGCAGGCGCAGTTTGCAGAACAGGTGGAAAGGAACATGGCTGATGCGGCAGAGTAATTACAGCAAGCTTACGGTTACAGATTTGCATGATTTATTTCTTGAGGCTGCGCAGACTGAGCGCTTTTTACCTGCTCCGTTTCGCAAACAAAAGATGTCAAGCTGGCCTGAGTATGTGCAAAGCTGGTCAGCTTATGGCTGGTCTGATGCGCAAGTCATGCGGATACAACCAACATCTGAGCAGATAGATCGCTTGGATAATGCTATCGACTTAGGATTGCTTCTCAGCAAAGAAGATCGGCAGATTATCTGGGCGGCGGCTCATAGTGCCGTTGGCCGGGAACGCGGGCCAAAGTGGGCGTATCTTTCTAAGCTACTTGGAAAGTCGCGGCATAGTGTGAAAGCGGATTACCAAGCGGCACTGGTTAGACTTACGTGGGCAATAGATCCTAGAAGGCCACAAAACCTGCAAATGAGGGCGGGTAAGTTTGGTTAGGCTAGGTATGCCCCGGAAAAAGCAAAAGCCCCACTGAGGGGGCTTCTGTGTGGCTGTGAGGGTGTGTTGCGGTTAAAGGATACCGGCGAAGAACAGGCCAACAAATAAAATGCCGAATAATGACAGTGCGCCAATGATATCGCCAACAACGCCAAGGCTGTCTTCCATGTCGCGCAGCATGGCGCGTAGTTTGTTAAGATTGTTCATCATACAAATCTCCCATAATCAGAAATCTTTTCGTCAAAAAAACAATGGCCGCAAGACAAAAAGGTATCTTTGTACCAATCGCGGAAGGTTTCGCCTTCATGCTTAATTTCATCAAAGTAAAGTTTAAGTGCGGCAAGGTCATCTCCGCTTACCTCAATGGTTTGCTCAATCTTAATTTTCATAGTTTTACCTCATATGATTGGATGTTCAGGGTACACAGGTGTTGCTTGCGGCCATCACGCAGTAAGCGGCGCAGGCCTTGTTTCTTAGCAAAGGAACCAGTGTTCGATTGAATGATGTACGCAGCAACCGCAAGGTTGCCACGCAGGGTTTGGTAGGTGATTGACACGGTAAAGGGCTTCATCACAGAGCCGCGCAGTTTATTAAATGAGTTCATTCGATGACACCGCAACCGGGAAAGTTTCACCGGCTTCCATCATGCAGTCAACGGCAGCAACCTTTGCATCTGAAATTGTTTCGTAGCTTTTATTGCAAAGGCTTTCGGGCACGCGGCCAACAAAGATGAAGCGGCCAGATGGTGCTTTGATAATTGTTGCTTTGGTAAACATAGTTATTTCTCCTAAGAATTAAGCCATTCGTCATAAGTTTTTAATGGCGCGCCGCCGCGTGTAATGTCGCCGCCATTACCATCATCCGCGCAATCCAAGTAAATTTGGTATTCCGCATTGTTTGACCCGCGGTAACGGGTTTGCTTAGTTTGCGGCCGCAAGCTGCCATCTTTGTTAATTCCAGTGTTCATAAAGCTTCTCCATCTATCCAAGACTTGCATTCAGCTTCAGTAGCAAATGAAGCAACCATCAAGGGAACGGTGCCAAGGCTCCAATCCTCAAATCTATTAGGATCAATGATCTGCCAGATTACACCAGCAGCATCGTAAGTCTTGTGTAAGAAGTTACCGTGCAGCGCTTCAAGAACGTAACCTTTGTAAGTCATAGTTATTTCTCCGTTGAGTTGTTACATGACCATAGATAAGCATTTGTCACGATATGTCAACAAGCAGAATAACAAACATATGTAGTAGACGAACAGACCGAAATGCGCTACAAATGGTATATAATCGCAAGTTGTTGTGCTTGGTTGCTCCTCCTGTCTAAGCCTGTTGCGATTTCTGTTCTCAATAACTTGCCCTGCTATGCGGGGCATTTTTTTTACTAGGAATGCAAATGCCGTCAAAAACAGTCAACGCAAAGATCATGGAAAAGATCGTTGATAGATTAGCGCAAGGCGAAACACTTGTAGACATTACAGCCGATGATGACATGCCCACGTACCGCGCAGTCACAAGGGCAGTAGCAAGCGATGATGACATGTTCGAGCTATACAGACGCGGTAGGATCTTGCAGGCAGAGTATTACAGCGACAAGATAAACAAACTGGCTATGGAGCCATTACCAGAGGGCGGTGATGTGCGGCATCTCAATGCAGAGGTAAACAGGCGAAGGCTGGAAATAGACACGCTCAAGTGGACAACGGCACGCAATCAGCCATTCGGTGTGCGTGACAAAAAGGAAGACACAGCGCAGCAATCACAGACGGTTACAATCAGTTGGGCCGGGGGAGATGTGGCTGTCAATGCAGTGGATGTGGTCGAGCATGATGAGGAAGTGAGGCATTAGGTTAGGGGTTGGATATGTATATATGGTACATCTTGTGCGTCCGATCTACACGCGTGAGGCAGGCAGGCTGAGCTTGCTTTATTTTCAACCATAAGGCGAAAGCAATTGCCGGTAAGCGCAGGCATACTGCCAAGCTATTGTAATTGCATAACATTATTATCGCATAATGTGTATTATGTTAATTTTTGCAGATCGGGCACCCCCACCCCCCGCCAAACCGCCCGCCGCTGCTATACACGTATACTACCCCAACACAGTACACCCACACACGGAGCCCGTATGAACGCCGAAAGCACATCTATGCTGTCACACATCAAAGAGTTGCGTAGGCTTACTGTGGACGCTCCTAGCGCCTCTGAGCGGCATGAGGCTGCTGTGTTGTTGATTGACTTGTATGAGCAGGTGTTAGCGCGTGCTGGTTTGCTGACATTCCGCGGAAAGACGAAGCACTGATGCATATTGAGATACCGTATGAGCCGCGCACGTTGCAGCGATCATTGCATGATGAGATGCAGTCTAAGCGTTGGGGTGTTGTTGTTTGTCATCGTAGGTTTGGCAAGACGGTTTGGGCTGTTAATCATATATTGCGTGATGCGTTGATGAGTGGGAAGGAAGCGCCTCGTTATGCGTATATGGCTCCGACTTATCGTCAGGCTAAGAATGTGGCGTGGGATTATATAAAGCAGTTTGCTGGCAAGATACCGGGCGTGAAGTTTCATGAGACTGAATTGCGGTGTGATTTGCCTACTGGCGCTAGGATAAGTTTGTTGGGTGCGGAAAATCCCGATAGTTTAAGAGGCATCTATCTTGATGGCTGCGTGATGGATGAGGTCGCTGACATGCCTGAGAATGTATTTCCAGAGGTATTGCGGCCAGCTTTGTCTGATCGAAAGGGTTGGTGTGTATTTGTTGGTACGCCTAAAGGTCACAATGCTTTCTATGAAAAGTATGAGGAAGCTGTTGGAAATGATGATTGGTTGGCTGCGATATACCGTGCGTCTGAGACTGGTATATTGGACGATGAGGAATTGGAAGCTGCCAAGGTGATGATGAGTGTAGACCAGTATGCTCAAGAGTTTGAGTGTAGTTGGAATGCGAATGTTCCCGGTGCTATTTATGGCAAGGAGCTTGAAGAGATTACGGCGTCTGGTCGGGTTTGCAGTGTGCCGTATGATCCGTCTGTTCGCGTGGAGACTTGGTGGGATCTTGGTGTTGGCGATAGTACGGCGATATGGTTTACGCAGACTGTTGGCCGCGCCGTTCACGTTATTGATTACTATGAGAATAGGAATGAGGGTTTGCCACACTATTGCCAAATTCTCTCAGCAAAAAAATATTTATATGGCGATCATAATGCTCCGCATGATATAGAGGTAAGGGAGTTGGGTTCTGGTAAGAGCCGTAGAGAGGTTGCTTGGGATTTGGGTTTGAATTTTAGAGTTGTTCCTAAATTGCCTGTTGAGGATGGCATACACGCTGCGCAGATGCTGATACCGCGTCTGTGGTTTGATCGTGATGCGTGTAAAGATGGATTGGAAGCGTTGCGGCAGTATCACCGGGCGTACAATGAGAGGACGCGCAGTTTCCGGGCGAACCCGGTGCATGACTGGTCTAGTCATGCGGCTGATGCGTTTAGATATTTGGCAGTTGGTTTACGTGAAAGTCGCGGTAATATGCGGCCACCACAGATGCAGGCTGTCATGGACTATAACCCTTTTGCGGCATGAGGTGAGATATGGGTGATCCAATAACGGCAGTACTTGGCGCGGCAGCGGCTGGTAAGATACTAGACATTGATTTGTTGGGTGGCGGTGGTGGCAGTAGCACACCTGAGCCTGAGCCTGAGCCTGCCCCCGCCCCGGCTCCTGCACCTAAGCCACCTAAGCCACCTAAGCCACCAGCGCCTAAGCCCAAGCCAAAGCCAAAGCCTAAGCCTAAGCCCGCTGCAAAGCCTAGTCCGACTGAGGGCAGGGGTGCGCCTAAGAAGCCTGATACTGGTGCTGGCACAACGACTGCAAAGGCGGGCAGAGAAGAGGCTGCTATTATTAAGGCGCAGGCAGAAGGCCCAGCAGAGGAAAAGGTTGCGGAGACTGCTAAGAAGGGGCGGCGCTCTACGATTGCCACAACGCCTCAAGGCTTGTTGACTTCTGAGCCTGCTACGCGCCGCAGGCGTTCACTGATGGGCGGTTTAATCAAGTGATGATGCGCAAGAACATTGCTGGCGAGATGGGTGCACGCTCTTCTCAGCCAGCTAAGCGCCGCGCTGATTTGACTGTAGATCCTTTGGAGCGGCTTAATCAAAAGATGGCTGGTCGTACTCAGGGTGGATCTGTTGAGGGTTTAAGCCCTGAGCAGAAGAAGAAGAAGCGTTCTATTATGACTAGCTACGGGATGATGTGATGCAAGTATTGCCAATGATTGCGCAGTTAGATCGGCGTTATAAGACTTTGCAAAGCCAGCGCTCTAATTGGGAGAACCATTGGCAAGAGCTTGCGGATTATATGTTGCCACGTAAGGCAGACATTACGAAGAAGCGCACGCAGGGTGATAAGCGTACAGAGTTAATTTATGATGGCACTGCTATTCACGCTGTAGAATTGCTGGCGTCTTCATTGCATGGAATGCTGACTAGCCCTAGTTCGCCTTGGTTTTCTATGCGGTATCGCAATCCAGACTTGCAGAACAATGATTTGGCAAATGAGTGGTTGGAGTTGTGCCTTGATCAGATGTATCAAGCGTTTAATCGCTCGAATTTTCAGCAAGAAATCCATGAGCTTTACTATGATCTTGTGGTTTTTGGTACTGCTGCTTTTTATATAGAGAGTAGTGAAGATGGCTTGCGCTTTTCCTCTAGGCACATTGCGGAGATATGCATCTCTGAAAACTCTAAAGGTCAGGTAGATACTGTTTACCGCAAGTTTAAAATGTCTTCTCGCGCTATGGCTCAGCGGTTTGGCGAAGAGAATTTGCCTGCGCAATGCCAGAAAGATTTGAAGAATGAGCCGTACAAGGAGCATGAGATTATTCATGCGGTATATCCGCGCTCTGAGGCTAAGGGTAAGCTGGCAAAGGACAAGCCGGTAGCATCTGTGTATTACCATGCAGATACGCGTAAGCTTTTGTCTGAGGGTGGTTTTGATGAGTTTCCGTTTATGGTTCCTCGTTTTAACAAAGACAGTGTAAGCAGCTATGGCCGTTGCCCTGCTATGAACGCGCTTCCTGATGTTAAGATGTTGAATAAAATGTCAGAGGTTACTATTCGTGCGGCGCAAAAGCAGATCGATCCACCACTTATGGTGCCTGATGATGGGTTTATGCTGCCGGTACGCACAACGCCGGGATCGTTGAACTTTTACAGATCTGGTACGCGGGATAGGTTGGAGCCGTTAAACATTGGCGCGAACAATCCGCTTGGCTTGAATATGGAAGAACAGCGGCGCAATGCTATTCGGCAGGCGTTTTATGTTGATCAGTTGCTCATGGCTCAAGGGCCAGCGATGACAGCGACTGAAGTGTTGCAACGAAACGAAGAGAAAATGCGGTTACTTGGGCCTGTTCTGGGTAGGTTGCAGTCTGAGTTGTTACAGCCGTTAATCTCTCGTTCATTTTCGTTGCTGCTCAGGGAAGGGTTGCTCCCACCCGCCCCTGAGCAACTACAAGGCCAAGACATAGATATTGAGTATGTTAGCCCGCTTGCGAAGGCGCAGAAGCTGACAGACTTGCAGTCTATGCTGCGCGGCTTTGAGGTAATGATGCAAGTTGCTGAGATAGCGCCTGTTATGGATTACTTAGATAGCGATAAGCTGGTGCAGTATCTTGTGGATGTTACTGGCATCCCGGCGCGGGTTATTCGCAGTGATGAAGAGGTTGCAAGGGTTCGCAGGCAACAGCAAGAGGCTGCACAGGCACAAGCGCAAATGGAGCAGAGCGCTATGGCGGCTGAGCAAGCGCAACAGCTTGCACCTATGGTCAAGGCTGTTAGTCAATGAAGCAAATACAAGACTTAAAGTTAGCGTATCGTCGCACGTTTAATACAGAAGACGGTGAGCAAGTTCTAAGTGATCTCAAGAAGCGATTTAGCTTTGAGGCAACCACATTTTCTGGCGATCCTTATCAATCTGCATTTAACGAAGGACAACGCGCAGCGCTGCTGCTGATCGTCAGAATGTTGTCCGATGAAAAGGAACCACAATGAGCGAAGAGGCAATCCAAGACACTGGATCTCAAGAAGTCGCAGCGGATGCTGCTGTAGAAGCGGCACCAAGTTTTCTGGAAAGTTTACCAGAGGATTTACGCAATGAACCCAGCTTGCGTACATTTACAGACCCGTCTGCATTGGCGAAAAGCTATGTTAATGCGCAGCGTCTGATCGGGGGCGACAAGGTTGGCAAGCCACAATCAAGCTGGACATCTGACCAGTGGGGCGAGTTTTATGCTGCCGCCGGGCGTCCAGAAGGGCCAAGCGGCTATGAGCTTCAAGTTGATAAGGGCGTGTTCGGCGATAGTTCTTTGGAAGGATTACGCACTGCGGCGCATGAGGCTGGCTTGAACGGAACGCAAGCGCAACGCATGGCAGAGTTTTTGCAAACGTCTGTTACAAATATTCAGAGAGGCTTTGAGGAACAGGCAGATAGCTTGCGCCAAGAGGGCGAGATGGAATTACGCCAAGAGTATGGTAAAGCTTTTGAGCAAAAGGTTGATATGGCTAGATCTGCGGCTGTGCAGTTTTTAGGCAATATTGATTTGCTTAATGAGATACAGCTTGCTGATGGTAGAATGTTAGGCGATCACCCGGAAGTGGTTAGGATGTTTTCACGCATTGCAGAGGGCATTGGTGAGGATAATCTTGAAGGTGATCCAACGGAATTGATTATGACGCCAGAAGAGGCATCACGGCAGCTTAGCGAAGTGATGCGTAGAGATGGCCCATATTTCGATAAAACGCACCCAGAGCATGATGCTTACGTGCGTGAGGCAACTCGTTTATTTGAGTTCCGCTAAGTGGATAACCGCAAGGCCCACGCGACAAACCTGTGTGTCAGGTGGAGTGACTGCCCTAAGCAGTAAGCACGGCCCCGCAAGGGATAACCAAGCGCAGCAATCTGAAACCTAAACTGTAGAAAGGTGATGCAATGTCTTCACAAATCACTACGGCTTTTGTCAATCAGTTCTCAGCAAACATCCAAATGCTGTCACAGCAAATGGGTTCACTGCTGCGTAATGCAGTAGACAGCGAGAGCGTGAATGGCGAGAAAGCCTTTTTTGATCAGGTCGGTAGCGCTGCTGCTGTTCTGAGAACAACCCGTCACGCGGATACCCCGCTAATTGATACCCCACATAGCCGCCGTATGGTTACGCTGTCTGACTATGAGTATGCAGATCTTATTGACGATCAGGACAAAGTGCGCCTGCTTGTTGATCCGACTTCGACTTATAGCCGTGCGGCTGCTGCTGCTATGGGTCGCGCTATGGATGATGTTGTCATCTCAGCGGCTTTGGGTAGTGCTAAAACCGGCAAAGACGGTTCTACATCTACAGCGTTTGATACATCAAACAATCAAATCGCTCAGGGTAGTGCTGGTCTGACTTTGGCTAAGTTAATCGAAGCTAAAGAAATTCTGGATAGCGGCAACGTAGATCCTTCAATCCCTCGCCACATCATTGTGTCACCTAAGCAAATCTCTGACTTGCTGAACAACACAACGGTAACGTCGAGCGATTTTAACACCGTCAAGTCTTTGGCAATGGGTGAGATCAACAGCTTTGTTGGCTTTAACTTTATTGTTTCAAACCGCTTGGGTGTTGACGGATCGTCAAACCGCCGGGTAATCGCGTTTGCTCAGGACGGGATCAAGCTTGCTGTAGGCAAAGAGCCATCAGCCCGCATTGATGAACGTGCTGATAAATCTTACGCAACACAAGTCTACTACTGTCAGTCTGTCGGTGCTACACGCATGGAAGAGGCCAAGGTCGTAGAAATCTTGTGCCAAGAGTAAGGAGACTAAAACATGGCTACTGTTTACTCAGTACAACAGACTAATGCGACTGCAGATCCTGTTGTAAAAAACCCGTCAAATGTTCTAGGTGGTCGTATCCGCGTAGCGCATGGCGTTTATGAAGCATCTTCACTGGCATCTGGCGATGTCATTCAGATGTTTACCTTGCCTGATGGCGCACGCTTGCTGGAAGGCTCGCTTGCCCATGACGCGCTTGGCGGCTCAACAACATTGTCAGTAGGTTATGCAGCGCATACCAATGCTGCTGGCACTGCTGTTTCTGCCGCTGCTGCTGCGTATAAGGCTGCTGCTGCCTCTACATCTGCTCAAAAAGTAGATATCTTGGCAACATTGGCTTTAGGCTCAGGAACAGTCACAGATACCAATGAAGACGGTATGATTGTTACTGCAACAATGGGCGGTGCTGCTGGCACAGGCACCATTGAGGTAACCATCAAATATGTGGTAGACTAAGAGAGCGGGGCGGGAAACCGCCCCCTTTCCTTACTTGGAGAGATTTATATGACCAGTACGGTTGACATAGCAAACTATGCTTTGAACATTCTAGGCGCATCCAACATTTCTACGTTAGATGAAAACAGTAAAGCGGGCCGTATTGTAAATCAAAGGTATGAAGGTGTACGCGATGCTGTATTCCGGGCGCATCCTTGGAATGCTTTGATTAGACGCGCAGAGCTTGCGCAAGAAACAACAACGCCTGCCTTTGGATATGCACATCAGTATCCGCTTCCAACAAACCCGTTCTGCCTGCGCGTGCTAGAGTTTAGCAATGGCTCGCTGTCTTACCCGCAAGACAATATGACGAACAATACCGGCGGGCCGGTGTTTGTTATTGAGGGGCGTAAGGTTTTAACTGACGAAGGCACAGCCAAGATTAAATACATTGCGCGAATAACTGACGCGAATGAGTATGATGCTGGCTTGATTGAAGCGCTTTCTACGCGATTGGCGGCAGAGATATGTTACGCGATTACCGGCTCAACCAGTATGGTGCAGATTACTCTGGCTATGTATGAGGCTAAAATTAAGGAAGCGAGGTTTGTGGATAGCACAGAGGGTGCGCCGCAGCGTATTGAGGCCAGCGACTTTATTGAAGCGAGGTTCTAATGGCTCGCTCAGCACCAGCGTTTAGCTCATTTACGGCAGGCGAAATTAGCCCACGCCTTGAAGGGCGCGTAAACATTGAAAAGTACAAGGAAGGTCTGTCAGATCTAACCAACATGGTTGTGATGCCGCACGGCGGTGTTACGCGTAGACCCGGCACAGAATACTTGGGCGAGGTCAAAAGCAGTTCTGTCAAAACCAGACTTGTGCCATTTCAGTTTAAAACAACCGACACATATATTTTGGAGTTCGGCAATCAGGTCATGCGTGTGTTTCGCAATGGCCTGCAAGTTTTAGTTAGTGCAAGCAAAACCATCACGGCGATCACCAAGGCAAGCCCCGGTGTTTTAACTAGCAGTAGTCACGGCTACAGCAATGGCGATGAGATCTATGTTGAAAGCATAGGTGGGATGACAGAGCTTAATGGCCGCAACTATCGTGTTGCGAATGTCACGGCAAACACGTTTACGCTGCAAGATCTGTTTGGCAATGCGATAAACACAACCAGCTTTACTACATACACATCAGGCGGCACGGCCACAGAGATTTACGAAACGGCTGCGCCTTATGCGGAAGCTGACTTGTTTGATCTGCGTTTTGTGCAGTCTGCTGACACGATGTACATTGTGCATCCTAGCTACGATGTACGCACGCTAACGCGTACTGATCACAATGCATGGACGTTTGCCACTGTAAGCTTTAGCGGGTCACCATCACCGGGCTTGTCTGGTGCAAACAACCGGCCAAGCGTTGTTACGTTCTTTGAGCAGCGGCTTGTGTTTGCCAACACGAACAATAATCCGCAGACTATTTGGTTTTCTAAGAACGGTGACTACACCAATTTTACGGTTGGCACTGCTGACGATGACGCGCTGATCTATACGATTGCGTCTAATCAAGTGAATGCTATTCGCTATCTCTCAGCAACAAGAGTTCTAACGATAGGCACAAGTGGCGGCGAGTACGTTTTGACTGCTACGAATGACGGGCCTATCACGCCAACAACTACGCTTATCCGCAAATACAGCAACTATGGAT
>UEXN01003338.1_pt1 | contig 10510 bp, 7 predicted proteins | sample 1796711 | NCBI WGS metagenome assembly UEXN01 (sample SAMEA4772470, study PRJEB27181) | metagenome | reverse complement strand
TGCGGCCAGTGTTTCCAGCAAGCGCACATTATCGGTGAAGCGGGTGAGTTCACCGTGGGAGGAGGCCCATCTCAGAACCCCGTATTGCACCATAAATTCGATATCAACGATACCACCAGGATCCTGCTTTAGGTGAAAAGTGTCCGGCCTTTTATCGGCGAGGTGATCGACCATCTTGCTGCGCATGGCCAACACATCCTCGCGAAGCTTCTCATTAGGACGAGGGTCGCACAGCACCTGATGGCGAATATCATTGAAGCGTTTCCGGGCACGACTGCAGCCCGCCACCACGCGCGCACGAACCAGTGCCTGGTGCTCCCAGGTCCACGCATCATTACGCTGATATTTTTCGAACGCATCCATGGAACTGACCAACAAGCCTGCGCTCCCGGACGGGCGCAGACGAGTATCCACCTCATAAAGCTGGCCACTCATGGTCCGCGTGCTAATGATATGCACGATGCGCTGCCCCAGGCGGGCATAAAACTGCTCGTTGGAAACGGATTTTTCACCGTCAGTCATGCCACCACTGGCGGCATCGTGCAAAAACACCAGATCCAGATCGGAATTGTGCCCCAGCTCAATGCCCCCCAGCTTACCGTAGCCCACCACCACAAAGTCCGGGCTGCAGGGCTGACCATCATCCCGTGATGGGCGGCCATGGCGCTCCACCATGGGCTCCCACGCCAGCATCACCACCTGATTAAGAATGCTTTCAGCCAGCCAAGTCAGATAATCGCTCACCTTCATCAACGGCAGCACTTCGGTTACCTCAGACGCCGCCACTCGCAACAAATGGGCCTGCTTGAAGTTACGCAGCACCTCCATCTGCTGCTCCAAATCATCCTCAGCCACTCGCAGCAACTGCTGGCGCAACTCGTCATCCAGCTCCGCCCGCTCCGGTGGCGAGTAGAGGGTGCGCACATCAAGAAGCTCATCGAGCAATACCGGGTGACGGGTGAGACGCTCGGCAATCCAGGGGCTAGCACCGGACAGTTTCACAAGCTGTGTCAGCGCGCTGGGGTTTTCCACCAACAAGGCTATATAGGCGCTGCGGCGCAGCACCGCCTCCACAAAAGCGATCAAGCGCCCCGCCGTGGTATCCCCGTGCCCCTGATAACCCAGCGCTTCGAGCATCAATGGCATCAACCGGTCCAGCCGGTGACGGCTGATGGCCTGCATATTCTCCACCGACCGGCTATCACGGAAGTTACTTAGCCTCGCGTACACAGCCTGCGCATCCAGCACCCCAATGGCACTGAGTTGAGCCTGCGCAGCATCGTCATCCAGCTGCCCCAGCCACAAATCCAACAGCTCCTGGTCGGCGCCTTGGGCTTCATCGGTTTCCTGTTCCGGGTCGGCAATCACTTGGCTAAAATGATGACGCACACTTTCCCGGTAACGGCGCAGCTTGCGCTCAAACGCTGCCCGGGCGGAAAAGCCCATGGCATAGGTCAAGCGCTGCCAGCCCAGCTCATCATCGGGCAGCCGCTGTGTCTGCTTGTCCGCCACCGCCTGAAGGCGATGCTCCACATCACGCAGAAACAGATACGCTTCAGTCAACTCGTCAGCCACATCTTCGGGCAACAGCTCCAGCGCCACCAGTTGCGGCAGCACTTTGATTAAATTCGGCTCACGTAGATCAGGCAACTGGCCACCGCGAATCAACTGGAATGCCTGAACAATAAATTCCACTTCACGAATGCCGCCTGCACCCAGCTTCACATCCGCCTGCATGCCCTTGCGATTCACTTCCCTCTCGATCAGGGATTTCATTTCTCGCAGAGACTGGAACGCGCCGTAGTCGATATAACGACGATAGACAAAGGGATTTAAGCGCTTGATCAAGCGGCCGCCCGCTTCCAGATCGCCCGCCATAGGGCGCATCTTGATCAGCGCATAGCGCTCCCACTCGCGGCCCTGGGTTTCGTAGTAACCCTCCATGGCATCGAAGCCGATGGCCAAAACACCGCTCTTGCCCCAGGGGCGCAGGCGCATATCCACCCGGAAAACGAAGCCGTCTGCGGTTGTCTGATCCAGCACCTTGATTAACTGTTGGCCCAAACGCACAAAGAACTGGTGATGGGTTAGCGCCCGGCGTTCACCTTCGATTTCACCCTCGTGCTCGTAGGCAAAAATCAGGTCGATATCGGAAGACAAGTTCAGCTCGTGGGCGCCCAGCTTGCCCATGGCCAGCACCACCAGCCGGACCGGCGTGCCATCCGGCCCCAGCGGGGCGCCGCAACGCTCACAGGCCCAGCCATAGAGTACGGCCAGCGCTTCACCGATAAGCGTATCTGCCAGCAGCGACAAGTCGGCCACGGCACTGTGGTAATCGCCTATCCTGGCCAGGTCCCGCCAAATAATGCGCACCATATGGCGGTGACGCAGACGGCGCAGGGCCCGCTTGAGGCTATCTTCATCCTCACAATCAGCCAGCAAAGCGCGCACTTCTTCTTTCAGGGCAGCAGGCGCCAGAGCCTGGGCTAGATCACTGGCCTGCAGCCACTCCCCCAGCCCCGGATCTCGCTGAAACTGGGCCGCCACATAGTCCGACCCCGCCCACACACGGGGCAGATCGACCAACAAGGCATCGGGGATACGGTGTCCGGATTCAATAAAGTGCTGCCAGTGCTGACTGACCAGCACCGACAGTTCATCCGGCAGAGAATCGTATTGGGGTTCGCTCATGGGCGGCTATTGTCGTACGGGGGAAGCAAAGCTACAAGCGGCAGAACCAAGCGGGAAGCTGCAAGCGTCCAACAGCGACACGGGAAAATGGCTTCGAAGACATTGCAAGCAAAAGTGCCCAGCGCTGAAACTTGCGCCGATCAGGGCAAACCCTCGGCGCGCGAGCTCCCGGCTGTTGATGCAGCGCGGAGCCACAGCCAGGCGGCTGGCGCTGTAGCTTTCGCGCCACTTGAGGCTTGCAGCAGCGTTTACCCCATCAAAATATCCTGGGATGGCGTCACCCGCATAACCTCTTCAATGGTCGTCAGCCCTTGGGCCACTTTCATGGCGCCACTGATTCGCAGGGGCTTCATGCCTCCTTTGAGTGAGGCCCGCGTCAGGGTTTCCAGATCCGCGCCACGGGTAATGTGGTTTTTCAGGGTGGTGCGCAAGGGCATGGTTTCATACACCCCCATCCGGCCTCGATAACCGGTACCACGACATTCCAGGCAGCCCACCGGCTGATACAGCGTTGCCGGCATCTTCATCTTGAAGGGGCGAACCAGGTCCTCCCACGCTTGCGGGTCGGTTTCGGTGGCCGCCTTACAGTTCGGGCACAGCGTTCTCACCAGCCGTTGCGCCATCACACCCAGCACCGTGGCGCTGATCATATAAGGCGCCACGCCTAGGTCGATCAGGCGGGTGACGGAGGATGGCGCGTCATTGGTATGCAGGGTCGACAGCACCAGGTGGCCGGTGAGGGCTGCCTGAATGGCCATGTCTGCGGTCTGCAAGTCGCGAATCTCACCGATCATGATGATGTCCGGGTCTTGACGCAGCATGGCCTTCACACCTTGGGCAAAGTCCACGTCGATATTGGCCTGAATTTGCATCTGGTTAAAACTGGGCTCCACCATTTCGATGGGGTCTTCGATGGTGCAAACATTCACTTCGCTGGTGGCCAGCTGCTTGAGCGTAGAATACAGCGTGGTAGTTTTCCCCGACCCGGTGGGGCCGGTAACAAAGATGATGCCATGGGGGTGGCTGGTCATCTGGTGCCAGGTATCGTGATCGTCCTTGGTAAAACCCAATTGTTCGAAGCTACGCACCAGCACATCCGGGTCGAATACCCGCATCACCATTTTTTCACCGAACGCGGTGGGCAGGGTAGAAATCCGCAGCTCAATCTCCGCCCCTTCCGGCGACTTGGTCTTTAAACGGCCATCCTGGGGTTTACGCTTTTCCGCCACATTCAAACGGCTGAGAATCTTCAGCCGGCTAGTCACCGCCGCCATAATGGCCGCCGGCAATTCATACACATCATGCAACACACCATCAATGCGAAAGCGCATCTTGCCGGTTTCCCGGCGCGGCTCCAGGTGGATATCGCTGGCGCGCTGGGAAAACGCATACTGCAGAATCCAGTCCACAATGTTAACGATATGCTGGTCGTCCGCATCGTGGTGCCCTTTGCCCACTTCGAGTAACTGCTCGAAGTTGGTGATGCCCGACATTTCCTGCCCGGTGTTGCCGGTCGCCCCCGCAATGGAGCGGCTCAAATTATAGAACTCGATCCGGTAGCGGCGCATTTGCTCCGGGTTGACCAACACCACTTCCAGCTCACGATCGCGCAGCACCTGCTGCAAATGCGGCTGCCAGTCGCGCACGAACGGCTGGTCGCAGGCCACCACCACCTTGTCGCAATGCACCTCCACCGCCACGATACCGTGGCGTTCAGCGAAGGCGTAACTCATTACATTGGTGACCTGATCCACATGCACTTTGAGCGGATCAATGCTGTACACCGGCAGGCCGCTTTTTTCCGACAGCCAATGGGTAAGGAAGTCCACATCCAAAAGCTGGTGGGTATTGGTGCGATCGGTAAGGCGGTATTTGGCCAGCACCTGAATTGCGTGCCAGTTCAACTCTTTCTTTTCCCGCGGCGTCGTGGAGATTACGTTAAAATCCTCCTGGCTGACGCGCCCTTCATCCAGCAATTCACGCATCAACCAGCGCACATCAACCAATAGGCCATCCAGCTTGGAGGCATCCAGGGGAGCGCTAACCGTTACTTTTGTCACTTTCTATACTCTCCAACTCTTACCCGGCACTCTATTGGCGTGTGCCACACTGCAAACACACCACGGTGGCAACCTGAGCTATCTCATTATTCTGGCGTAGGCCGTGACGGCCAACCGGCACCTTTACTGTACCCCTAACACTGAACCCCTGACAGCCCCGCCGGCTTTCTCTATACTCGCGACCCAATTAATGCCGGAACGGCAACACTGTTGTCACCGTCTTGCCGCCGCTACCCGCCAGCAGCGAATAGCGGCATGATGGGAAGTTATTCCCAACCCTAACACTTGGACCCGAGGCGCCTATGTCCTTTGGAAGCTCCATTGCCGGCCTCTTCGGCCGCTCACCAATCAAGCCCCTGCAACAACATTACGATACCGTCCACGACTGCGCCCGCACGCTGGCGGACTTCTTCGCCGCCGTGACAGCCAACGACTGGGACAAGGCTCGCGCCGCACGCAAACGCATTGCTGAGCTAGAAAACCAGGCCGACGAGCTGAAAAAACAGTTCCGCTTGAGCCTGCCCAAAAGCCTATTTTTGCCCATGCCGCGCACCGATCTGCTCGAACTGATCAGCGTGCAGGACAAGGTCGCGAATAAGGCTAAGGATATTTCCGGGCTGATGCTTGGTCGGCAGATGACCATTCCTCCCGTTTTGGCCGACGTAATGCAAGCCTATGTACAAGGCGCCATCGACACCTCCGCCCAAGCCCAGAAAGCCATCAACGAACTGGATGAGCTCATCGAAACCGGCTTCAGTGGCCGTGAAATTCGCATGATAGAAGACCTGATCGAAGAACTGGACCGTCTGGAACGGGCCAACGACGATCAGCAAATCACCATTCGCGCCACACTGTTCAAGCTGGAAACCGAGCTATCACCGGTGGACGTCATCTTCCTCTACAAGATCATCGAATGGGTGGGCGATCTCGCCGATCGCGCCCAGAAAGTGGGCGGCCGCCTGCAGATGCTGGTCGCACGCTAGGAGAGTTCTTATGGAGTGGATGCTAGAGCATAGCTATCTCATGCTACTACTGGCGGGCGCCTTCGGGTTCCTAATGGCCTGGGGCGTTGGCGCCAACGACGTGGCCAACGCCATGGGGACCTCGGTGGGCGCCAAGGCCCTCACCGTGAAGCAGGCGGTTATCATCGCCATTATTTTTGAATTTGCCGGGGCCTATCTGGCCGGCGGCGAAGTCACCGCCACCATCCGCAAGGGCATCATCGATGCGGATGCCTTCTCCCACGCCCCGCAATACCTGGTCTACGGCATGATGTCCGCATTGCTGGCCGCCGGCATCTGGTTGATGGTGGCGTCCTGGTTCGGTTGGCCGGTCTCCACCACCCATTCCATCGTCGGTGCCATCGTCGGCTTTGCCGCCGTAGGCTTGGGCATGGACGCGGTGCACTGGGGCAAGGTGGGCTCCATCGTCGCTAGCTGGGTCACCTCGCCCCTGCTGGCCGGGATCATTTCCTTTGCCCTGATCCGTAGCGTGCAACGGTTGGTACTGAACCACGACGACCCCTTCGAACGCGCCAAGAAAGTCGTCCCTTACTACATGTTCTTGGTTGGGTTCATGATCTCCATGGTGACCATGGTCAAGGGGCTCAAGCACGTGGGCTTAGACTTAAGTCCTTTTCATAGCGTCCTGTGGGCCTTGCTCGGCGGTGCCATCGTCATGACCATCGGCACAGTCATCCTGAGGCGTATCAAACCGGACCCGGAGGCCGATAAGAACTTCCGGTTCAGCTCAGTAGAGCGCGTGTTTGCAGTGCTGATGATTTTCACCGCCTGCGCCATGGCGTTTGCCCACGGCTCCAATGACGTAGCCAATGCCATCGGGCCGCTAGCCGCCATCAATAGCGTGCTCGCCTCCGGAGGAGAAATAGGCGCCGAGGCCACCATGCCCAGCTGGATTCTACTGGTCGGGGCCATGGGCATCGTCTTCGGGCTGGCCATTTTCGGCGCCCGAGTGATGGCCACTGTAGGCAAGAAGATCACCGAGCTGACACCTTCCCGTGGCTTCGCCGCCGAGCTGGGCGCCGCCACCACCGTGGTGCTGGCCTCCAGCACCGGCCTGCCCATTTCCACCACTCACACCCTGGTGGGCGCGGTCTTGGGCGTGGGCATGGCCCGAGGCATTGGCTCTCTGAACCTGCGTGTAATCAGCACCATCTTCACCTCTTGGGTGGTCACCCTGCCCGCCGGTGCGCTGCTCTCAATCCTGTTCTTCTATTTCTTCAAAGGCCTGTTTGGGGCGTAGCCAAAAAGGCTTCACGCACACAGAAAAGCCGCCCTCCGGGCGGTTTTTTTGTGTGGGCTCATACCCCCCACATCTAGTATCCGGCACAATCTGCTCGCTATACTGGCCAATCAATCACTTAGAGCCGAGACGCCCGTGTCCACCAGCGCAGCCCCGAACACCGACAGCCAGGTTCACTGGTTCCGCAATTCGTCCCCGTATATCAATGCGCATCGGGGCCGAACCTTTGTGGTCATGTTGTCTGGGGAACTGCTGGACGGCCCGCGCCTGCCCACCCTGATTCACGATCTGGCCCTGCTGAATAGCCTGGGAATCAAACTGGTGCTGGTGCATGGCGCCAGGCCACAAATTTCTGCACGGCTGGCAGAATCCGACATTGAATCCACCTTTGAGCAACACATGCGTATCACCGACAGTGCCGCGCTGGATAGCGTCGTGGCGGCGGTGGGCGCATTGCGCCTGAAACTGGAAGGCTTGTTCTCCATGGGGCTGGCTAACTCCCCCATGCATAACGCCAGCATCCGGTTAATTAGCGGCAACTTCGTAGTGGCCAAACCGGTAGGCGTGCGTGGTGGTTTCGACTACCAGCACACCGGCGAAGTGCGGCGCATCGACGTAGACGCCATTCGCCAGCAATTGGGCAACGGTAACGTGGTGCTGCTCTCGCCGGTGGGCGGCTCGCCCACCGGGGAACTGTTCAACGTGAACGCAGAAGAAGTGGCCTCCACTGCCGCCATCGCCCTGGGCGCCGACAAGCTCATCATCATGGGCGAACACCTGCGCCTCGCCGACCCGCAAGGCCACTTGGTGCGCGAACTCAGCCCCCAGCAAGCCGGCAAACTGCTGGCCGGCAACCAATACGAAAACAATGGTGTAGACCGGCAGCTCACCGCTGCCTGCCATGCCGCCAGTAACGGCGTGGCCCGGGCTCACCTGCTCGATGCCCAGGTAGACGGCGCACTAATCAAAGAACTGTTCACCCGCGACGGCTGCGGCACCCTGGTTACCCGAGAAACCTACGAAACCCTCCGTGGCGCGCGCATTGAAGACGTGGGCGGCATTCTCGAACTGATCGAACCACTGGAAGAAGACGGCACCCTGGTGCGCCGCTCACGGGAGCTACTGGAAAACGAAATTCAGCGCTTCGCCATCATCGAACGCGACGGCATGGTTATCGCCTGCGCGGCCCTCTATCCCTTCCCCGAAGAAAAGACCGGCGAACTGGCCTGTGTCGCCGTTCATTCCAGCTACCGCAAAGGTGAACGGGGCGCCCAAGTCCTCGGCTATCTGGAACGGCGGGCACGGGAACAAGGGCTGCACAGCCTATTCGTGCTCACCACCCTCACCGCGCACTGGTTTCAGCAACAGGGGTTTGAGGCAGCGGGAGTAGAAGCCCTGCCGGGAGCCAGGCAGTCGCTGTATAACTGGCAGCGGAATTCAAAGGTGTTTGTGAAGGGGCTTTGAAGACTATGGCCAGATTTCTAGCGCCCACATGAAAGTCTGGGCGACATACCGCCGGCGGTGTATCGCCAGAAAGTGGGGAACTCTAGTTTAGGGGTGTCTCACTAAAGGGGGAGCGGACAGCAAGTTTGGAGCGCAGCGGAAAACTTGTCCTTCAGCAGCGCTTTGTTATGCATTTGACCTTCCAACTTTGAATACTTTTGCCTTAAACCCCATATATTTTTTATTGCCTAACAACCAGTTCTTCTGATCCTCACTTAGCTTATCGTTCCTAGATTTCACTTCTACAAAAAAGAAACTTTTATCATCAAAAACTAGTAGGTCTGGCCAGCCACAGAAATTTTTCCAGTAATTCATTGCCATGTAATTAAGGGCTTTCTTGATGTTTTCTAGACCAAGCACATCCATTACCTTTTTTGCTTTAGAAATATCTTTATCTCTATGCGCCCAAAGATATTGCCTTAGGTTAGAGCTATATTCCAGCCAATAATCGAACAGCCAATCTAAATCATTAAGTTCCGATATGTGCCAATCTATGAGTTCTCTCTGTCTTTCATAGTAGAGTGCACTGCCAAAGTCATCAGGCAAGATTGTCGCAACCATACCTTCTTGGCATGCATTAGTATCGAAGTCGTTTCTGCTGCCAAATTGAACAACTCTTCCTTTGCTGTCGTCTGGGTCTTCAATGACCAAATACATAAAGACACCGAATAAAACATGGAACGGTACACTTTCAACCTCTATGACACTTAGCCCTTGCTTAATGAAATAGTCAGCAGCAAATTCTTCAACTGTAAGGATTTTATCTCCACTGCGGATGCCAACTTTCTTTTCGCCCGTGCTGAGATGCTCAGCGTTTACAAGGATAACCTCAGTGTCTGTAGTTTCGATTACTTCTTGTTGAGTTCTTTCACTGTATTCATACTTTGGATTGCTTTCATGCTTTTTTTTAATTTCAGAAATAACCTGTTTTTCAATAACACGCCTTTCTTCTGGGAAGTTAAATTCAGATGAGTTGTGATCTAAGGGGTCTAGATTTGGGTGGGCATCGTAAAACCTTCTAGTAGTTTCAAAGAAAATTTCACGCCAATAATACCTAACAATTTTAGTCGTAGCTCCGTGCATAGGAGCTCTTGGTGCAGCTACAGCCTTAAGCCCTCTACAGACTGGACATATTTTTTCCTGAAACCCTATTGTCACGGGAATCCTTTCTACTGAGCCTTCCCAAGAACCCATATTAAGTTGATGAGGTAGAAATCTCTCACCCTCCTCTCGATCGCATGAGCACATCATGATTTCGTTGCAATCTTTGCAGTGATACTTACGAATCAAATCATACTGATTTAAACAAGTTACGTTTTCGTGAGCGCAATTCTTCATGATTTATGCATAACGCCGCAAGCAGCCGTGCCGCTTTTTGGCATCGGCCTGCCTTGCCTTGTTATGGGTATTTTGGCAGAATGTACCAATATTTGGTATAGGAGGCACCCCATGGCTAGAAATACCAGCATTACCCTTGGCCCCCACTTTGATGAGTTTATAGCCGCACAGGTTGAAAATGGCCGCTATGGCTCCGTTAGCGAAGTGGTTCGTGCCGGGCTGCGTCTGCTTGAAGAAACTGAGAGTAAGCTTGACCGGCTCCGACGCCTTCTGGATGAAGGCGAGCATAGCGGAATAGCGAGCTACTCTCTCGAAAGTGTTATTGCAGAACTGGATAATGAAGCCCACTAATGCGCCCATTTCTGCTCACCGCCGCTGCCCGAAAAGACATTATTGATATTGGCCGTTATACCACTGAGAAGTGGGGAAAGCGGCAACGTGATAAATACCTCAAGCAGCTTGATGATGCCTTCAAGCTGCTTGCTCGCCAACCTGAAATAGGCCGCGATGCGGATGACGTAAAGCCTGGATACAAAAAGTTCAGTCAGGGCAGCCATATAATTTTCTACCGAGCAGGCACCGAATCCAAAATTGTTGTGATCCGAATTCTCCACAACAGCATGGATGTGGATCAGCATCTTTAAAGCCCATAACGC
>UEXN01001746.1_pt1 | contig 10534 bp, 19 predicted proteins | sample 1796711 | NCBI WGS metagenome assembly UEXN01 (sample SAMEA4772470, study PRJEB27181) | metagenome | reverse complement strand
CCTATATCAGAACCAAGAATGCCAGATCCTTTAACATCAGTAGCAGCTCCAGTAGTTTCTCCACCTACAGGATATGACGATGGTAATAATGCTTTGACTGGAGATTTTAATCCATACGAAAGAGTGACTGGTGCAACCAATCCTGTTTACACTCCACCACCAGCTCTAGTAGCACCACCACAATTAGAACAAATAGAACAAATAGAACAAATAGAACAAATAGAAAAAGTAATACCTCAACTACCTCCTGAACAATTACAACAAGTAATACCTCAACTACCACCAGAAGTAATACAAGAAGTAATACCTCAATTACCGCCAGAGGTAATACAACAAGTACTACCTCAATTACCTCCAGAAGTAATTGAAAACTTAACAATGTTCACTCCACAAGTTTCATTTCCTTCACCTATGATGCCAAGGCAAACACCTAATTTTAATACAAGAAGAATGAACCCTAGATTCACAAGATAAAACAATTAAGGCAGGAGAGAGCCAATGGATGCTGTAAATTTAGCAGAGTATCTTTTTAAAAATTTAAGACAAAGAGAACAGAACGCTGTTGACATCATTGCTTCAGGCAATGTAAGATCGATGGAAGATTACAAATATCTTATGGGAGAGTTATCAGCGATTCGCTCACTCATAGAAGATTTAAAAGAAACGCTGCATATGGATGATATCGATGAATGAAAAAGTCGCAAAAAAAATTGAAACTGAATCTGAGCTAGACAAAGCTTTTGTTGATGCTGATAATAAAGTTTTAGATCCTACCTTATTAAAAAAATCCTTACTAGAAAGAATGCCAAATCCATCAGGATGGCGTTTACTAGTGTTGCCATATAAAGGCAAAGGAGTTACAGACGCTGGAATCCAATTAGTACAAGAAACTGTAGACAGAGAAGCTCTTTCCACAGTTATATGTTATGTATTAAAAGTTGGACCACTAGCTTATAAAGATGAAAACAAATTTGGAAATGATGCTTGGTGTAAAAAAGGAGAGTGGATCTTAATAGGTCGCTATGCCGGAACCCGCTTTAGATTAGAAGATGACCACGAAGTTCGCATTATTAACGATGATGAAGTAATTGCCACCATTTTAAATCCAGACGATATTAAATCTTTATAGGAGTAACTTATGTCAGAAGAAGCAACAAATATTGAAGCATTAGAAAACATTGATGTAGAAATTACAGATGAAAAAATAGAAAAAGCAGCTGTACCAGAACACAAAAGAGTAGAAGACGAAGTTCAAGATAACTCAGTTGATATTGTTCTAGAAGAAAATAACAACGTTTCTCCGGTTACTGAAGATACAATTAAAGAAGATTTTAAAGTTTCTCCTCAAGTAGAAGAAAAATCAAAAGATTTATCAGATGTAGAAAAAAGAGCATCTCTTGCACAAAATAGAATTAATAAAGCAGTAGCCCAGGCTAAAGAGTTTCAAAGAAGAGAACTAATGGCCGTTCAGTACGCTAAAGATTTAAAGGATCAAAACGAACAATTAAGACAATCTCAAAGATCTTTTCAAAACAGTTACGGTGATGAATTTTCTAATCGTGTTGAATCTCAAATTGTTTTAGCTAGACAAGCTTTAAAACAAGCTACTGAATCTCAAGACTCTGAAGCCATAGCTACAGCTACTGAAGCTTTAACAATGGCTACTTCAGATAAAGCTCAACTTGGGCAATACCAACAGGCTCAAAAACAATACGAAGAACAAGAAGCAGCTTACAACGAACAAGCTCAAGCTCAACAAGAGTATCAATCTCAAAATCCTATTCAACCAGAGTATGAAGAGCCATCAAACAAAGCTCGTACATGGGCTCAACAAAACACTTGGTTTGGAAAAGATCAAGTTGCAACATCAGTTGCTTTTGCTGTTCATGGGCAGTTAGAAAATGAAGGCTTTGACACTGAGTCTGATGAGTACTACACTGAATTGAATAACAGAGTGCAAAAAGAATTGCCTCACAAGTTTAACGTGGAAGCGGACAATAAACCCGTCCAGACAGTCGCTTCAGCAACACGCAATACATCGACAGGACGCAAACAAAATCGTATCGAATTGACACCGAGCGAACAAGCATTAGCTAAAAAGCTTGGAGTGTCATTTAAAGATTATGCAATACAAAAAGCGAGGTTAGAAAGATCATGACAAAAGTAAAAGAGAACGTAGTTGACGATAAAGATGTTAGAGCTTCAAGAAGTGCTGACACTAGAGAAAAGGACAATAGGCCAAAAGTTTGGAAAATGCCTTCTGCTTTAGAACTCCCGGACGAAGCTATAGAATTAGCTGAATCCCAGGGTATAACTTATCGTTGGATTAGAGAGTCTGTATTAGGACAAGATGACAAAACGAATGTCTCAAAAAGATTTCGTGAAGGATTCGTCCCGGTTAGACCAGACGAACTCCCAGGCTTTCATGATTTGCCTACAGTCGATGACGGTCGACACGCTGGAGTTATAGGAGTGGGTGGATTGATACTGTGCAAAATTGATAAAGAAATCGCAGATCAAAGGAATGATTACTTTGAACAACAAACCCAAAATCAAATGACTGCTGTGGAAAACGACCTAATGCGTGAAGAGAATCCTTCGATGCCAATTTCAAGTAAAATGTCATCAAAGGTTACTTTTGGTGGAAGTGGTAAATAATCACTTCTAAATATAAAAATTAACTAGGAAACTATTATGGCAAATACAAATGCTAAATTCGGTTTAAGACCTATAGGAAAACTTGGGAGCAATGTTAACAGCACTGGTACTACTGAGTATGATATCCTTACAGGAACAACCGGAAGTATTTTTACAGGCGATCCAGTAAAAATGGTTAACACTGGCGGCATTGCAGTCGCTGCTGCTGGCGATTTATTATTGGGAGTCTTTCAAGGATGTCAGTACACTGATTCAGCTGGGGAGGTGCAATATTCATCTTACTGGCCGACAACAACTGCTTCATCCGATGCGGTGGCTTTCGTGGTTGACGACCCTAATGCTTTATTTGAAGTTCAAAGTGCAGCTACAGGTAGTGTGGTACAAACAGTTATCGGTTTAAACGCTGATATTGTTTACACTGCTGGTAGTACAACAACTGGTAGATCTAATGTAGATCTTAGTGGCACTATGGCTACAGGTACAGCTCAATGTAGAATTATTGGATTTTCCAATGACCCAGAGAATAACGCTCTAGGAACTGGAAGTCTTTCTACATACGTCAACATGATTGTTAAAATTAACGAGCATTTTTATGCTCAAGCAGTAGGAGTATAATAATGGCGATTAATCGATCACAACTAGCAAAAGAGCTAGAACCAGGTCTAAACGCTTTATTTGGAATGGAGTACGACCGCTACGAAAACGAACATGCTGAAATCTTTGAAACTGAGTCTTCGGACAGAGCTTTTGAAGAAGAAACACTGATCGTTGGTTTCGGGAATGCTAAAGTAAAAGGTGAAGGAAATGCTGTTGAATTTGATTCAGCTTCCGAAGGCTTTACTTCAAGGTATTCGCACGAAACTATTGCGTTAGCTTTCGCTCTTACTGAAGAAGCAATAGAAGACAATCTTTACGATCGCTTAGGTGCTAGATACACCAAGGCGTTAGCAAGATCTATGGCTCATACTAAGCAAGTAAAAGCAGCTGCTGTTTTGAACAATGCTTTCTCATCCAGTTTTACTGGTGGAGATGGTGTTGCTCTTGTAAGTACAGCTCATCCTTTAGCGGGTGGCGGTACTTTAAGCAACAGGCCTAGCACTTACTCTGACTTAAATGAAACTTCGTTAGAAGATGCGTTGATTTCTGTATCAACTTTTACCGATGATAAAAGCATGATTCTTGCCCTTCAAGGTAAGAAACTAATCATTCCACCACAATTACAATTTGTGGCAGATAGATTGCTTCAAACACCGGGAAGAGTTAATACGTCTGACAACGACATCAATGCTATTAAGAACATGGGCATGGTCCCAGAAGGTTATTCAGTTAACCATTTCTTAACAGATAACGATGCGTGGTTCTTGATGACAGATTGTCCTGATGGATTTAAACACTTCGAGAGATCTTCTCTTTCAACTTCTATGGAAGGTGACTTTGATACTGGCAATGTCAGATTCAAAGCTAGAGAAAGATACTCATTCGGATGGTCTAATCCAAGAGCAGTCTTTGCATCTCAAGGAGCGTAAGTTCTTTAAAAGGAAAGGGGAGCTTCGGCTCCCTTTTTTTTGTTTTGTTTTTGACCATATCTGGTATACAATCAGAATGACTAGGATAATTATATTTGTTTTATCGACTGACCTAGCAGACAAGCCAAGACGATAAAACTTATTTTTTCAGGAGAAAAGATTATGGCAAATTCAAGTTTTAGCGGACCAGTCCGTTCACAAAATGGTTTTATAACTTACCGAGTTAATTCCACAACAGGAGCAGAAACAACTTACGGAACTAGAGAAGGTGGTACGTACCAATTAGGTGCTGTTACTGGAACCAGTTCAATTTTAGGTGCAGCTCCCACAGATTTTTTTACAGGAAAAGGATCAAGTCCTGATTCTGTAATTAATCCTTTTGCAAGTGGCACTACTTCAGTAACAGATGCTTTAGGAAATGATATTCCTTTAGGAACAGTTCTTTATTATGGCGACAGAGTATTTAGATATGGTAAAGCAGGCGGTGTTGCATTAACAGCAGGTAAAATTGTTCAGACTTATGTAGCTACTAAAGCAGATCACCAAGACTTAGCACCCACAGCAAATGTTGCAGCAGGTGAATATGCTATTTCAGTAGAAACAGCAGGAACTGACCTTACTTTAAATGAATACGCAGGTGGTTATCTTTATGTAAATGATGCAGCAGGTGAAGGGCAATGTATGAAAATTGCTTCTAACCCAGCTCACGATCATAGCTCAGATCCTTCAGTTGTTATAACAACTCACGATGCTTTAGCTACAGCAATAACAACTTCCTCTAAAGTATCTTTAATAAAAGATCCTTGGTCTGGACTTTTAGTTGCACCAGCAGCAGAAACAGGCGCAGCAATGGGTGTCCCTGTTGTAGATATGGATGCTAGTGCTTATGGTTGGTTTCAAACTTATGGACCAGCAGCAGTATTAACTGTAGGAACTGTAGTTCTTGGCCATAACGTAGTAAGATCAGCAACAGTTGCAGGTGGCGTAGCTCCAGCAACAAGCGATATTTTAGATATTGTTGGTACATGTATGCTAGTTGATGTAACTACTGACTACTCATTAATTAAACTTAATATATAAGTAGGAGTAAATTATGGCTGGATATTCAGACGTAAGAGCGGTCTTTAAGACTGCTGGCGTAGCTTTAGATGCTGATGGAATATCAACAGCAGCGGCCGTAGGAAATAATGCAGCACTTACTATAGGTGGTGCGTTGGCTTCTGGCGGCGCTGTGGCTTTAAACGCAGGTCAAATTGTAACTATTCTTTCTGCCGGGGATGATTCTAGTAAATCATTTACTGTTGTTGGAACTGATATTCACGGAGATGCTTTAACAGAATCTATTACAGGTGCTGATACAGGTACAGCTACTGGATCTAAGTTTTTTAAAACTATTGCTTCAATTACAGCAGTTGGTAATCCAGCGGGTAATGTTTCTGCTGGAGTTACAGCTTCATGTGCAGATGTTATTTTTGCAGGAAGATCAAGATTAAAAGGTGCTTATATAGTTAATTCAGGAACAGCAGGTACTATTAAATTTAGAACGACTTCTGAAGCTGGTGACACTCAAATGGAAGTTGGTACTGTTGCTAGTGCAACTGTTACTAGAGATCTTAATGTTCCAGATGAAGGAGTTTTGTTTACGGGTGGAATTTATATTACCTATACAGGTGCTACATTCGCATCTATGACAGCTTTCCATGCATAATGTATCGAAGACAAGCGTCTATTCCCAAAACAACCAAAGGCAAAAAAGCTAATTACCGCCCTACTAAAAGTGGGGCAGGTATGACTAAAACAGGTGTAGCTGCTCATAATAGAGCCAATCCAGGATCTAAACTTAAAACCGCTGTAACAGGCAAAGTAAAACCAGGCACAAATGCAGCGAACCGACGTACATCTTATTGCACTAGATCAGCCGGACAGATGAAAAAGTTTCCTAAAGCAGCAAAAAATCCTAATTCAAGACTACGTCAAGCACGTAAAAGATGGAGATGTTAAATGAGTTTATACGAAAATATTAATAAAAGAAAAAAAGCAGGAACTAGTCGTTCTAAAAAGAAATCTACTATAAGTCCAAAAGCCTACGCAAATATGAAGTCAGGTTTTATAAAGAAGAAAGACGGAGGAGAGGTAAGAAAAATTGCAAGAGGTTGTGGTAAAGTAATGTCTAATAGAAGAAAAAAAACTAAATATTCGTAATGGCTAAAGGTGCAAAACACTATTTAAGAGATGGTACGGTCTGGAAAAAATCGTATCATAAAATGCCTAATGGAAAATTGCATACTAATAAAACTCATACTAAAACAAGTAAACCTGTTTTTCATTATGGAGATCTTAATAAAAGTGCAAAGAAAAAAGCTATATTACAAAGAGGTAAATAAATGACAACATCAAGTAGTACAGACTTTGAGCCAAATGTTGCTGAGTTTGTAGAAGAAGCATTTGAAAGATGTGGATTAGAGTTAAGAACTGGTTATGATTTAAAAACAGCAAAAAGATCTATAAACCTTATGTTAGCTGAATGGGCTAACAGAGGATTAAACCAATGGACTGTAGAACAAGCTACTCAAACTGTTACTGAATCACAAAATGATTACACATTAACTTCTAATATTATTGATATATTGGATTGTTCTATAAGAAGAAACACTGATGGTACTAACTTAGATTTGCAAATGTCTAGAGTAAGTAGAAGTGAGTATTTAAACATACCTACAAAATCAACTAAATCTAGGCCGTCTCAATTTTTCTTTGACAAAAGTATTATTCCTGTTTTAAAAATATGGCCAGCCCCGGAAAATAGCACAGACGTATTAGTTTTTAATAAACTTGTAAGAATGGATGATGCTGATAAAGGAACTAACACAATGGACATGCCTTTTAGATTTTATCCTTGTTTCGCAGCCGGGCTTGCTTACTACATAGCAATTAAAAAAGCTCCAGAAAGAGTAGTAATTTTAAAAGAAGTTTATGAAGAAGAATTTGAAAGAGCTTTAAGTCAAGATGAAGACAGAACCTCTTTTAGAATTGCTCCTTATAGAATGGGATTATAATTATGGCATATGCACTTGGTAAATATGCAAAAGCCATTTGTGATAGATGCGGTTTTCAATATAAGCTTTCTGAATTAAGACAAGAATGGAACGATCTAAAAACATGTCCTACATGTTTTGAACCTAAACACCCTCAATTAGAACCATTACCTCATGTAATGGATCCAGAGGCTTTGTATAAACCCAGGCCTAGCCAAGACCTTGGAGTTGGTCAGGGTTTTATTGTTGTAATTTACACCAATATAGAGAAAGGCAACTCTATGGACCCGGATATTATTGGATCAAGTTTTACAGTAGACAAAATGACAGGCTCAATTGGAGAGGTTACAATTACATCATGACTTTATCTGAACTAAAAACACTCATACAAAATTATGTAGAAAATGATGAAACAACTTTTGTTGCAACATTAGATGATATGATTATAAATACTGAAGAAAGAATTTCTGAATTAATTCAATTTGATTTTTTTAGAAAAAATGTTACTGGTAGTTTAACAACTGGTAATACTTATCTTACAGCTCCAACAGATTTTGAACTAAGTTTTTCTTTAGCTATTATAGATAGCAATAACGATTACCACTACTTAGACAAGAAGCACACCAGTTTTATGCGTGAATATTCTAATGATGCAGTAGCCACCTCAGAAAGAGGAAGACCTTTGTATTATGCAGACTTTGATAAAAATCTTTCTACTGCAAGCAATAACGGATCTACTTTAATAGTTTCACCTGTTCCTGATCAAGATTACAACATTGAATTACATTATCTTTATGAACCAACCAGTTTAACTACACAAACAACTGGAACCTGGGTTTCTAAAAATGCTCGTAACGCATTGCTTTACGGTTGTTTAATAGAAGCTTCTACGTTCATGAAAGGTGAACCAGAGATTCAAGTTTTATATGAAACAAGATTTGGTCAAGAAATTCAAAGATTAAAAAATATGGCCGAAGCCAGAGGAAGAAGAGACGAATACAGATACGATTCACTTAGAACTGAAGTTACATAAAAGGAGAGAGATATGGAGAGAATTAAAAGCCTAGAAGGTAAAAGCGTGGCTATTGTAGGCCTGGGCAAAAGTTGGCACGATTATAATTTAGCTAAATCACACGGAGTTCATTTTGATGAAGTATGGGCTATTAACGCTGTTGGATCTGTAATATTTCATGACAGAACTTTTATGATGGATCCAGTCAGTAGGTTTTTAGATAGTGATGATGCCGGGGGTCAAACAAGTGGAATGACTGAAGTTCTATTGAATGATGATAAACCTATTTATACTTGTGAACTTGATGATAGATGCACGAATTTAATTGAATTTCCAATTAATGAAATATTAGAAGAATTTAACTGTTGTTATATAAATAATACAGTTGCTTATGCAGTTGCTTTTGCTTTGTGGAGTAAAGTTAAAACAATTAAAATGTTTGGAATAGATTTTAGTTATAAAAATAATCTTCATTTTGCAGAATCTGGAAGAGCGTGTGTAGAGTTTTGGTTATGCAAAGGCATGCATCTTGGCGTAGAAATTGAAGTAGCAAAATCAAGCGCACTATTGGATACAAATGTTATAGCAGAAGAAAAACTATATGGATATCATAGACTTGATGACCCATTGGTTGCCATGGGAGATGGAAAGGGCTTTATGACTAGCATGAAAAAAAGTGAAGCTACAGAAGATCATGAAAAAGAAATTGTAAAACCTATTTTAATAGACAGAAATGACGGCCATCTTGAGACAATAGTACCAGAACCAAAAGAATGGTAGATAAAATTACACCAGACGGTTTACCAGAACTAGGATTGGTAGAAGTAGCTACTTCAAAATACGGAGGACATCCTCCTGAGTTTTGGGCAGAGCAATTAACTGAAAAAATATGTGTGTATTCTGATGATAGTGAACCGCATATTAAAGAACAGGCTAGGGCTTATAGAAATTTAATTTATAGAGTGTGTTTGATTTACTTGAATAATGCTATAAAATCATATAAGGCATCTTTAATTCAAGAATTGATACAAGGAGATGCAGAAGATTTAGCAATAATATTGAAGGAGTTAAAATAATGGCAATTACATCAACACTCACAACTAGTTTTAAAAAAGAGCTGTTAGAAGCTAAGCATAATTTTTTAGCTTCAGGCGGCAACTCATTTAAACTGGCTTTGTACACAAGTTCAGCAACAATGGGCGCTGCAACTACTGCGTATACTACAACTGCTGAGGTATCAGGAACAAACTACACTGCTGGTGGTGCAGCATTAACCAATGTAAACCCAACAAGCGGTGGTACAACAGGATTTACAGATTTTGCAGATTTAACTTTTGGTACTGCTACTGTAACTGCTAGAGGTTGTATGATTTATAACGATACAAATTCTGATGTATCTGTAGCAACCATAGACTTTGGTGGAGATAAAACATCTACAGCAGGAGACTTTACAATTGTATTCCCTGCAGCAGCAGCAAGCACAGCGATTATTAGAATCGCTTAAAGAGGCCTTAAATGGCTAACATTACAGGTTGGGGTCGAGGAACCTGGGGTTCAGATACTTGGGGTGAGCCTAACCCCGTTACACTTACTGGATTAGCTGCAACTTCCGCATTAGGTACTGCAACAGTTGACGCGGAAGCTAATGTAACTCCAGCTTCTTTAGTCGGAACAACAGGAGCACCAGTTGCTGGCGTAAATGCACAAGCTATTGCTTCTGTACAAGGAGCAGTCGGAACAGTAGGAAGTCTTTCTGTAGACGTAGATGGTGAAGCAAACGTACCTGTCACACTAGGCGCAGCAACAGCAAGTCTCGGATCCATCGCAGTCCACCATAATGCAGTAGTTACACTTTCTGGTTTAGCAGGAACAAGTGCGCTCGGTACTGTTACTCCTGTAGCAAAAGCTAATATATCAGTAATTGGAGTTTCAGCTACAGGTGAATTAGGAAATTCTTTCGTTTGGAGCCTTATAGATGAAACACAAACACCAAATTATAACGATATTACAGATACACAAACGTCTGACTACAACACCATAGATCAAACTCAAACCCCCGGTTGGGAAGATGTTGCTTAACTATGCAGAAGAAAGGTAATATAATCAATTGAACGGAGATAAATTATGGCAAGTACATACGTAAACAACCTAAGACTTAATGAAATGGCCACCGGGGATGCCAGTGGTACTTGGGGCACAACAACGAATACGAACCTCGAATTGATTGGACAAGCTCTTGGTTATGGCACTAGAGCCATAGCTAACGCTTCAACCGACAACATTACTATAGCAGACGGAGCTTC
>UEXN01001756.1_pt1 | contig 10547 bp, 12 predicted proteins | sample 1796711 | NCBI WGS metagenome assembly UEXN01 (sample SAMEA4772470, study PRJEB27181) | metagenome | reverse complement strand
ACCAAAAGCAAGTGTGACAAAGACAAGCCAGACTGGCGCCGGCCAAAATCCAATTGTGCAACCTAAAAAAGGGCTTGATCCAAGGTTCTTCAGTGATTTAGCAACTGCATTTGCAAAATCAGGTGATGAGTATAAACAAAGCAAATCAAACAAAGATAATGATTTATCTATGGCTAAAATAACTAGTCCTAGTGACCAAAAAGTTGTAGATTTATTTACAAAAGGTATAAAAGGATTAAACAAATGAATAAGGAGAAAGCAATGGATATTGCATTACTAAGAGCGAAACTAGATAACATTGCAGAAGAACTAGCGCATCTACCTGAGCAAGACATTGCGATTGAAGAAGAACATCACGAAAAAGATGAAGATGGAAATGTTATTCCTCACGATGATATTTCAGAAGAAGAAGTTGAAGAAGAAGCAGTCGAAGAACGCAGTGACAAAGAAGAAAAAGAACGCGAAGACAGAATGAAAGATCATGATTTATACCAACTTATGATAGGCGGACCAGCCGACAGTGGTATAGCAAAATTGCCTAGAAAAGATTTCAAAAAAGAAGAAGAAGAAGTAGCAGAAGAAGAAGCAGTTGAAGAAGCAATGGTAGAGATACCTGTACAGGAACTTGCTGACATTATGCAACTTGCAGGCTATACTGACTATGCACAACGCATTGAAGAGTATGCTAATGAGCCTTCTGAAGAATACAGCGACATAGAAGATCAGATGATTGGTCTAAGTGGTGGACTAAACGGTCCTAAGAAAATGTATCCTGCTTCGGCACCAGGCGATAATCCAATGGATCAAGAACCACGTGAGATTGAAGAAACTATGGAAGCAGTTGAAGATAAACTTTACAAAAGTTATCAAGCGTTTCTAGAAGCAGAAATCACAGAACAAGACTAAGTTCTTCTTGTAATAAACTATGTATATAGCGGTGACCTTCATCATTTGGATGTAAGTGATCCGCTATATATTTTGACTTGCTTTCCTTATTACTGCCATCAGCACCCAGTGTGTTAACCATACCCGGCACACAATCCACATGCATATAGCGCAAGTTGTTTAACTTGCAAGTAGTTTCTACAATATGACGAGGATACCAAGTATGCACATGTTCTATGTATTCGCTGTGTTGGTTTACTAGATAGTCCTTGCAACTATCAACTAGCGCACTACCAGATTTTTTCCCTTGTATATAATTCATATGTTCCCAACGTTGGGCTTTGTTGTTATACCAACTTTGTCTGTTAGGATGACTCCATCCAAATATAACTAGATCATCGGGTGTAATGTCTGTATATGTTTCACAAAACTTCAGTGCAATGTGAGGATTACTAGCACTGCTTTCACTATGTTGTACAAACCCAAATCCTAACTGCTCTGCTACAAGTTCGCCGTAACAGATAGTTGCTTCTTCACCTAAACTTACACTACATCCGTACTGATAAAGTTTCATGTATCACTCCGTTAGGTATATAATCTAACCAACTATGATGCTTTACCTGAAAAGGAAAACGGCTCCTAAGAGCCGCCATGTGGTAGTATGTTGGAGTTTTGGGCTCATGCCGGGGATTCCAAAGTTTGCTTCCTTTGGCAACATTACATTGCTTGCAACTAATTATGCAATTTTCCCACGATGTTTTTCCACCTTTGCTACGAGGTATCACATGGTCAATAGTTAAGTCTGGAAAGTTGTGCTCTTGTCCACAATATCCGCAGCGATACTCGTCTCGTATTGCGAGATTGTGTCTATTGAAACATACATTGTGATCAATCTTTTGAAACTGTTTGATCATTACTGTAGCAGGTACTTGCATAGTAGTAGTAGGACTACTAATACGCCAATCATCATACCATTCTAGTACAGTTACTTTGTCCAAGAAATACAACTTGACTGCACGTTGCCAATTGATAGTGCTAACAGGAAAACTACTAATAGGTTGTCCGCTAGTGTTTAATAACAGTGTATCACTCATTGTAATGCTATTTATTTGCTCCGATAAATATTACTATGATAAAAAGATTTTACAGAGACAAACTAGTCTCTATACAAGTTTATTATCACATGCCAGATCATGTACATTTGATTCAGGAATTTATCTGGCAAACAGAAGATATTGTACCTGATTTTCCTCGTAGTGTCAAATTTATTAGATATTGGCATAAGAATATAGATGCAGTAATACAAGAAGCGTATCTGTATCACACAAACTATTGGGGAGGTACAGACTACATAAATTTGAAAGACGTTTACGAAGCATAATGGCAAAAACATTAGACGGTGTGCTTATTAAAAAAGCATACCAAAAAGATAATTTCACAAGAGAACAATTTACAGAGTTTGCAAAATGTGCAGATCCTGCAAGTGGTGCAAAGTATTTTATGAACAATCACTTTAGTATACAACATCCTACTAAAGGACGTATGCAATACAAAGCGTTTGAGTATCAAGATAAATTATTAGACGTATATCATAACTATCGCTTTAACATTAATATGTTACCTAGACAAACAGGTAAAAGTACAACTGCGGCAGGATATTTGCTGTGGTATGCAATGTTTGTACCAGACAGTGTAATTCTAATTGCAGCACACAAATATGCTGGTGCACAAGAGATTATGCAACGTATACGTTATGCGTATGAACTATGTCCTAATCATATTCGTGCAGGCGTCACAAGTTACAACAAAGGCAGTATTGACTTTGACAATGGTAGTCGTATTGTAGCACAAGCAACAACTGATAATACTGGACGAGGTATGAGTATTACACTGCTATACTGTGATGAGTTTGCATTTGTACGTCCTAGTATTGCCCGTGAGTTTTGGACAAGTATTTCACCTACACTAGCAACAGGTGGTAAGGCTATTATTACAAGCACACCAAACAGCGATGAAGACCAATTTGCACTAATATGGCGTGAAGGAAATAAACAATTTGACGCAGAAGGCAATGAAACAGACATAGGCATTAACGGGTTTAAAACATTTCGTAGTTACTGGTGGGAGCATCCAGACAGAGACGAAACTTGGAAACAAGAAGAACTAGGACGTATTGGTGAAGAACGTTTTAGACGAGAGCATGACTGCGAATTTATTATCTATGATGAAACACTGGTTGATAGTATTCACCTTACTAATATGATAGGTGTAGACCCTGTATTCAGACACGGTAAAGTACGTTGGTATAAGCAACCAGAAAAAGGTAAAACATATCTAGTAGGACTTGATCCTAGTCTAGGGACAGGCGGCGATCCTGCTGCTATTGAAATTTTTGAAGTGCCTAGCATGATACAAGTTGGTGAATGGAGTCATAACAAAACACCTATACCTCAACAAATAAGAATCCTTATTGAAATAAACAAATATCTTGCAGAGCAATGCGGAGATGTAAACAGTGTGTATTACAGTATAGAAAACAATACAATTGGCGAAGCCGCATTGCAAAGTGTTGCAGAAATTGGTGAAGAAAATATAACCGGAATATTTCTAAGTGAGCCTAAGAGTCATGGTAATGCAAGAACGTATAGGCGCGGTTTCAACACAACACATCGTAGTAAACTTGCTATTTGTGCCAAATTCAAAACACTAGTAGAAACAGATAAAGTAAAAATCAATAGTAAAATGCTTATTAGTGAGATGAAAAGTTTTATTGCCAGTGGTAATAGTTATAGTGCAAAAGTAGGTGACACAGATGACTTAGTAATGGCTACCTTGTTAGTAATGCGTATGGCACAAACACTTAAAAGTTACAATCCAGAACTAGAAAGTCATATTAGAGATGGTGATGATTTTGATCAGGAGCCTATGCCATTCATTATGATTTAATACGCTTTAAGCATAAATACACACATGAGAAGCGTAGACAACATATCACAAGAACTTTTTGATAAGATTCGTAGTCGTGTTAGCACTATTAAGTTGGGGGACGAAAATGGTGCTGTGACAACAGATCCGTCACAAGCAAGGTTCTTTGAATTTCAGTTTAAGCACAGAGATTTACCGATTGGTGCAGTAACAATAAGCCTTAATGAAGAAGGCGTACTTAACGTTTATTTTCCAAACAGTATGGTAGAAGATGTTGATAGTTATACTGCAGATGCTTGGTATGGATTTTTGAAAGAATTGAGTAAATTTAGTGCAAGAAATATGCTTAACTATGAGACTCATAATGTAACAAAAGAGAGACTTGATAAAAAAGATTATCAGTTTTTAACACAGCGTAACCAGGACGAAGTGATGGAAAACAGACTACACGGAACAAGCCAAAAAAGTTTCCTAGAAACAGGAACAGCGAAACTTATTATTAAACATAATAAAGCAGTAGATGAAACAAAGATGGGTGCAAGAAGTCGCAACATTAGTGCTATCTACATTGAGAACAGTGAAGGCGAACGCTTTAAGTTTGCTAACAACTATCTACCTGGTGCTAGAGCAATGGCAAGACATGTGTCAAACGAAGGACACACCCGTGATGATCGCGGCGCACACATTGTTGAGATTATGAAAGAAATGACAGATCTCAAAACATTTGTTCGCAGTGTAAAGCGTGAAGAGTATGTAAATGAGGATGCGCAGGAAGTTATTGATGCTGCAACTGATAGATACTACGGACTAAAAGACACACTGAAAGCAATCAGTAGTGCAAAAGGATATAATGACTACTTTGAAAACTGGGTACCTGGCGTAGTTGAAGTAGATGAAAATGATATTGAAGATCTGAAACAAAAACTAACTCGTACAGTTTATGACGACAGACTTACAGATAGTTTACCTAGTGTGGGACGAGCAATGGAACAGCGTAAGCAAGTAAAAGAAGCAAACATGAGTGATCTGGTTGCTTTTGCAAATAGTGATGAAAACATCGAAGTATATAACAACGAAGCAGACATTGGTGAACTTAAAAACTATATGCAATTCATGAAGAACAGCGATATGGATGTAGGTAGAAAGAATCGTAGTATTCTAGTCGCCATTATGAAATATCTTAGTAACAACATGACCAACGATGCCGCGGCAAATGCGCTAAGTGAGATCGAACTTGATGATCCGGCACAACAGAAAATGGCTTACCAAATTGCTAAAAAATATTTGCAAGGCAAAGTAGACATTAAACAACCAAAGGCTAAGAAAGACCTATACGGCAAAGATAAAACTGAAGGTGTAACATTTGAATCATACGAACAACGTATGAACATGATCACAGAGGGAACTTGGAGTTTGCCAGAAAATGAAGCAGAAGCAATGAAACTTGCAGCAATGATGGGTCAACCTATTGCACTTGGTGATGGCGGTGATGATGCTGCTAATGCACTGGGCGGACTATTAGGTGATGATGAATTGTTTGATGACCTAGGTGTAGCAGGTGACAAAGATCCAGAAGGTGATGCCCGTCCAATTATCATAGGCTGGCTAATGGATCATGTAGATGACTATGATCAGAAGTTCCAAGAAACAATGAAGATGGCATTGGACAAGATTCGTGCAGATGGCAATGACAGTGAAATGGTTATCCCGAGAATGTTTGGCAACCCTCGTAACACAAGTGCTACACAGGGCGAGCGTATGGGCAGTAATGCAGACGATGTAAAAGCCAATGAAGCAGAGATTGACGAAGATCCAAACGAAGGCAACGAATTCTCAGGCGCACTAGCACAGGCTAAAAAAGACGGCAAAGATGAATTTGAAGTTGACGGCAAAGTGTACAAAGTAAAAGAAGATGGAGTTGAAGAAGGTCGCATGAGTGATCTAGCACAAGAGATTGATGAAGTAATTGCAGACATGGAAGCAGATATGGAACTATACCCATTTACTAATGAATTCCGCAATGAAGTAATGAAGTCATACAATATTAAGGCAGCACTTGAAAAGGTACTACCAGACTATGTTGCAGGATCTAAGATTAGAAAACTAGTAGGCGAAGAAGTTCAGGAAGTAGACGAAGTGGCGGAAAGCATTGCAAAAATGAAGGCAATGGCAGGCGTAGGGTCAAAAGCGAAGAGCAACCACGGCATACACGAAGGCGAAGAAGGATACCAATTGACACCAAGAAGTATTGTAGCAAGAGAAATGCGTAAACTACAGGACATCGAACGAGGCTCAAAGTAAACCAATTTATAGGGAGGAAAGCAGTGCTACGGCACTGCTTTTTTTTACCAAAAAAAACACAAAAAAGTTATTGACTTGATAAATAAAATTGCATATACTGTATCTATAGTATGTGAATAGGCACATAAATTAACAAAGTAAACAGGCACATAGGAGAAAATATTATGGCAACATCTTTGGCAGAAATTAGAGCAAAACTTAAATCTCAAGAATCACGCAGTGAGCGTACAGGCGGCGGCGACAACGCAATCTTCCCACATTGGAATATCCCAGAAGGCACAACGACAGCAGTTCGTTTCTTGCCAGATGGCGATCCTAACAACACATTTTTCTGGGCTGAAAGGCTTATGATTCGTTTACCCTTTAATGGTGTAAAGAATGATATGAACAGCAAGCCAGTAGTGGTACAAGTACCGTGTGTTGAAATGTGGAACGAGACATGTCCTGTACTAAGTGAAGTACGTGGTTGGTTCAAAGACTCGTCACTAGAAGAAATGGGACGCAAGTATTGGAAGAAGCGTAGTTACATCTTCCAGGGCTTTGTAAATGAAAACCCACTTCAAGAGGATACACCTGAGAATCCAATTCGCAGATTTGTTATCTCACCAAGCATCTTTAACTTGATTAAGGATGCACTTATGGATCCGGATATTCAAGAAATGCCAACAGATTATACTGCTGGTCTAGATTTCCGTATCACAAAAACCACTAAGGGACAGTATGCAGATTACAGCACCAGTAAATGGGCTCGTAAAGAAACTGCAATATCTGAACAGCAAATGGCGGCTATTGAAACACATGGTCTTCATACACTTAGTGACTTCCTTCCTAAAAAACCTACTGAAGTAGAATTACAGTGCATCAAAGAGATGTTCGAAGCAAGTGTAGATGGACAGCCCTATGACGTTGAACGTTTTGGGCAATACTATCGTCCATATGGTATTGACGCTCCTGCGAGTTCCTCAAACTCTAGTACGTCTACAGCACCAGCGGCAACTACCCCAGCACCTGCTCCGGCAGCAACTCCAACACCTGTAGCAGAGGCTCCTGTTCCTGCACCACAAACTGAAACTGTGGCAGCACCGGCAGCAGCACCTGAAGGTGAAAGCAAGCGGGCAGAAGACATCCTAGCGATGATCCGTAACCGCCAATCATAATGTACAGAGGGCGGCAGAAATGTCGCCCTCAATCCTACAATGAAATTAGTATTCGAACAAACAGGCGATGAATTACCTTTCAATGGTTTAAACAATGAAGTTCTAGAACTTTTCATTGATAAAATTTTTGTGGCTAACAGCCAGTATCGTCGTGTTAGTGAATATACTATAAAACTAAAAAATACTATTAACAGTGTTAACCACTATTTAAATAGCATTGGTGTTGATATTGTTTTTCCCCAAGTGAATACACTACATCAAACAGATTTAAATTATTTGCATGCATTTTGGGCAAAAAACACAGAAAAAAAGTTGAAGATAAAAGATCATCCTGCACTCATAGAACACTATCCTGATAGTAAAACACATTGCACACTATATGAAATTGCATCTAAATTACAACTAGGCACATTATTTCAAAGTTTAGAAGATATTAATATATTAGTTCACGACATTGAAACTATTTTCACAGGTAATAATTTTTTCCAAACAGAACAAATTACCTATTCATCTGTACCTTGGGCAAGCCAATTTAGCACAAATGATTTTGCAAATATAAGTGTACCAAGACATTTTACAGGAAGAACACTAGAAAACAAATTTAGAAATTTTGATGACAAATTAGAGTTTGATGATGAAAATAATTGGAATGATATGCCTACATGTTTGCACATAAATTTTGGAAGACCCCGTACCATCGAATTTAGTAAAGAATACACAGATTGGTGCAAGAAACTAGACCTGGAACCATTGGGCAATCAATTAAATATTGGAAACTTTGTAAATATACACGAAAACTTGACTACATACAGAACAATTATGTATAATAACATACAAGCAGGAAACTCATTCTCAGTAAGGAAGTAAAAATGGCAAAACCATTCGACGTAAGTAAATTTAGAAAAGACATTACAAAAAGCATTGATGGACTAAGTATTGGCTTTCACGATCCAACAGATTGGATCAGCACAGGCAGTTATGCACTTAACTATCTTGTAAGTGGGGACTTTCATCGCGGAGTGCCGATGGGTAAGGTCACAGTTTTTGCTGGCGAATCTGGCGCAGGCAAAAGTTACTTTGCTAGTGGAAACATTGTAAAAAATGCACAAGACCAAGGAATCTTTGTTGTGCTTATTGACAGTGAAAATGCACTAGATGAAAGTTGGTTGCATGCATTGGGTGTCGATACAGATGAAAGCAAACTGCTAAAACTAAGCATGAGCATGATTGATGATGTTGCTAAAACTATTAGTTTGTTTATGGCAGATTACAAAGCAATGGCAGAAGAAGAACGCCCAAAGGTGCTGTTTGTACTTGACAGTTTGGGCATGATGATGACACCTACTGATGTTGATCAGTTTAACAAAGGTGACATGAAAGGTGACATGGGTCGCAAGCCTAAAGCACTAACTGCACTTGTGCGTAACACAGTGAACATGATTGGTAGTTACAATGTAGGTATGGTGTGTACTAACCATACATATGCAAGTCAGGATATGTTTGATCCAGATGACAAGATCAGTGGTGGACAAGGCTTTATCTATGCAAGTTCAATTGTTATTGCAATGAGAAAACTTAAACTAAAAGAAGATTTAGATGGTAATAAGACTACTACTGTAAATGGTATTCGAGCGGCGTGTAAAGTTATGAAAACACGATATAGTAAACCTTTTGAAGCAGTGCAAGTTAAAATTCCTTATGAAACAGGCATGGATCCATACAGTGGTTTGCTTGATTTATTTGAAGCAAAAGGCATGCTTACTAAACAAGGCAATCGACTAAAGTATACAACTACTGCAGGCGAAGAAATGCTAGAGTTTCGCAAAGGATGGACAGGGGATAAACTTCAAGTTATTATGAACGACATTTCTAACGCAGATGGACTAAGTATAGATGACATTGCAAATGAAGTACAAGGCGATGTATATGCAGAAGACATAGAGGATGAAGTGCATGAGTGAAGAAGAAGTAATAAAAAAGATTTACTTAATTCTTAAACAATATATACCACTAAAAGAAATGCAAAGTGCAACCGATCATCTAGTGGATGATTTGCAAGAATTGCTTGACGAAGAAGAACTGTACAGATTAGCCGGTATTGACAAATATATCAAGACAAGTGTTAAGGATATACTTGGAGAGCCCGAAGAGGACTTCGATTACGAAGATGATGACTATTGAGTCAATGGTATAATAGAGTAGTTAACAACATCGCTGAGATTCCCAACTTCATTAATTTTTTTGAAAGTGAACTTGAAGAAGCAAAGCGTGAGTGCGGTGTAAAAGGTATAGTAGAAAAAAATATCAGTGCCTTGCCTGGTATTACAGAACATCGTTTTAATCAACTACAAGAGATTGAAGCAGTGCTTAACTATCTTAACATACAACTGCGTAAGATCAGACGCAAGCATTTCCAAAAATATTTGGAAGGATATGCCCGTGCGTTAACAAGTCGCGATGCTGAAAAGTATGTTGATGGTGAGGACGAAGTCATTGACTTTGAAACTATTATCAACGAAGTAGCACTATTGCGTAATAGATGGCTAGGTATTATGAAAGGCTTGGATACAAAACAGTGGCAAATGGGTCACATTGTTCGTTTACGCACTGCTGGTATGGAAGATATTAGGATTGAATAATTTACAACAACTTGGAAATTTGTGCATATGTCAATGCAAAGTTTTCGTTGCGTCTACTGTCAATTTTATTCAATTCGGCCTGTAACTCACGTTTTAGTCCTAGATATTTTTTACCAGTAAAAAATCCTGCTAACTTTTGTACACGTTGAAACTTGCTTGTTTGCAAATACTTTACAACTTGTTCTTTGTTCTTAATATTAAGCACACTAAAATATTCAGGTCTATCTAAAAATGCAAAATCAATATCAATGTTATTTTTGCTTGCATAATCTGCTACATCATCTAAATCTAAAACATTGAAAATACTTACTGTACACACAATATTAAGATCGAAGTTGCAGGATATGTATTTTTGGATGTTTGTTTCAACAGTATCCCATTTGATTGTACTGTGTCTTTCATAGTTGAATTTTTCTCCGATATTGTCTATGCTAAAAGATAAATTTACCTTTTCAAATTTTTTGAGTTCATTAACTAAGTTTTGATCAAATATTGTTGCATTGGTATTATAAGATATATTAACAACTTTTGGTAAAACTTTTAACAACGAAAAGTGCTTTTTGTCTAACATAAGCTCACCGCCGAAAAAATTAACAAAATTAAAAATTTGAAAAACTTTTTTGAGGGGAATACGAAAAAG
>UEXN01003323.1_pt1 | contig 10552 bp, 7 predicted proteins | sample 1796711 | NCBI WGS metagenome assembly UEXN01 (sample SAMEA4772470, study PRJEB27181) | metagenome | reverse complement strand
ATATGGATGAAGCTCAATTTGTTATTGAGAGACACAAGATGTCACGTACACAGTTACGTGGATTAAAACGTAGACCATACTTTCGTCCTACTGTAATTGAAGAAGCTGTACAGTTAGGTGAGAATTACAATAAAGAATATTGGGAAGATGACCTAGCTGACTATGTACCTGACTATGGTGTAAATCGTTATGAAGTCCTAGAGTATTGGGGCATGTGCGATACAGAAATGTTAATAGAACAAGGTGTAGACATTCCTAAAGAATTATCTAATGTAGACGAACTACAAGCAAACATATGGATATGTAATGGTAAATTATTGCGTATGGTTCTTAATCCGTTTAAACCTGCTACTATACCTTACATGGCTGCACCATACGAATTAAATCCTTACTCATTTTTTGGAGTAGGTATTGCAGAGAATATGGATGACACACAAACTCTTATGAATGGTTTTATGAGAATGGCTGTTGACAATGCTGTATTATCTGGTAATCTTCTTATTGAGGTAGATGAAACTAACTTAGTTCCAGGCCAAGACTTATCAGTATACCCAGGCAAGGTATTCCGTAGACAAGGTGGAGCACCTGGACAAGCTATCTTTGGCACTAAATTTCCTAATGTGTCACAAGAAAACTTACAGTTATTTGATAAGGCAAGGGTATTAGCAGATGAGTCAACTGGATTTCCATCTTTCGCACATGGTCAAACGGGCGTATCTGGGGTGGGTCGTACTGCTTCTGGTATTAGTATGCTTATGGGTGCCGCACAAGGTAGTATAAAAAGCGTTATTAAAAATGTAGATGACTATTTACTTAGACCACTAGGTGAAGGTTTGTTTAGATTTAATATGCAGTTTGATTTTGATCCAAACATTAAAGGTGACTTAGAAGTTAAAGCTCGTGGCACAGAAAGTCTAATGGCTAATGAGGTACGTAGTCAAAGACTAATGCAGTTTATGCAAATTGCATCTAGCCCTGCACTTGCACCCTTTGCTAAGTTTCAATATGTTATTCGTGAGATTGCAAAGTCTCTTGATCTTGACCCAGATAAAGTAACTAACAATATGGATGAGGCTGCTTTACAGGCAGAACTTATGAAAGGTTTCCAACAACCCGCACCTGAAGGACAACCACCAGCAGGTGCAAACCCAGCAGACCCTACAGGCGCAGGTGGCGGCACTATAGGTACAGGACAAGTTCCAGTACCACAAGAACAAGGATTTAGTGGTAATGAAGGACAAGGAGCACCTCAACAAGCTCAAGGGGCTGGTCAGCAACCACCAGCAGTGGGACCAGTTCAGTAGTTATTTAGATACTATTATAGAACAGCAGCATCGTTCTATGGAACAAGCAGACAACACTATGACAATACATAGAGCACAAGGTGCAATATATCAGTTACGTAGATTACAGTTACTACGAGATGAGGTACTAAAAAATGGATAACATGCAACGTCAAATGGATATGTTTGAAGAAGGCGGCTTACGTGATGAAGGTGGTATGGTAGATAAAGAATCAGGTAATGAAGTTCCTATTGGTAGTACTCGTAAAGAAGTTAGAGATGATATACCTGCACAGGTAAGTGAAGGTGAGTTTGTATTTCCTGCTGATGTAGTTAGGTTCCTTGGCCTTGAAAAACTTATGGAGATGCGGCAAGCTGCTAAGATGGGCCTCAAGCAAATGGAAGCTATGGGTCAAATGGGTAATAGTGATGAAGCTACAATACCTGATGATATGCCATTTGGTATGGCTGATTTAGTTGTTATTAGTGGGCCAGATGAAGATGATAAACCACAGAAGAAAGCACAGGGTGGTTTGTTACTACAGTCTGGTGGTAGTATACGTATGCCCGATTTTGATTTTAGCAATCAAGATGTTCGCATATATGTAAAAGAAGGTTCACCAGATAGACGCATACCTTTCTTTGATGGTGAGCCAGTTATACCTATTCCAGCAGGTTATGTACTAAAAGGTTCTGCACCTGTAAAAGAAGAAAAAGAAGAAGTTGTAAATACAGGTAGTGATGATGATGATCCAAGACCACCTCCTAAAAATGCATTTGTAGAGGCAGGTAGTTGGTCAGGTTCACCATTAGAAATGTATATTAAAGAAGCTGAAAAAATATCTACCTTTGGTAATGTTGCTACAGGGGTAGGTGCTGCAATCAATCCTTTAATAGGTGGATTTATGGCATTAGCTATGCGAGATCAAAAGAAAAAAATATTAGCATCTATTGATAAAAGAATTGAAGAAGCAAGTAAAACAGATGTAAAAGGTCAAGTGAAAGCATTAAAAGCTGTTAAAGATAGATTAACTACAAAAGAAGGACAAGGCATAGTTTCTAAAGTAATAGAGTCTTTTATTAAACCTATTACAGATGGTCTTGGAATTACTAATCCTAAAGCAGTAGAAGTTGTTAAAAATGTAAGTAATAAAGGCGCAAATGATGATCCAAATGACGATAAAGGTGATAAGGTTGTTGTAGATGAGATTGTTAAAAGTGCATTTCCTTCTGGTAGATTACCTATAGATACTCCACCTTCTGTAGAAGATCAAACAGATGAAGCTATTCCATTAGATCAAATATACAGTGAAAAGGAAAGAAGCTATCAATTTGAAGATTATGGACCTAAATATAAATTAGGTAATCTTGATCAAAAAGATAGATTAAATGAAACTGTTCTTAATTTACAAGCTGCTGATGCTTTAGATAAATCAGATATAAACATTGTAGACCCTGTAGTTAAAGCAGAAGAAGTAACAGGTGGATTAGGACCAGTAAAAAGTAGAAGAACTAGCTATACAAGATTTGAAGATTTAAAAAATAAATATGCTAAATTTAGTGCATTTCCTTCTGGTAGATTATCTGTAGATACTCCACCTAAAACATTTGATGATAGTTTAGTTTATGACATAACTGATAATATTAATTCACTAGTTAGCCCTAGAATTGGTTATGAATCTGGTCAAGATGCAATTCAACAATCACCAGATTACATAACAGGTAAAGATGGTAGTGGTAGAAATACAGCACCTACACCAGTATACACTCCATCTACTCCTGACCCTGTAGTAACTCCAACTAGCAGTAGTGATGATGATGATGATAATAGACCTAGTTTGGCAGAACGAATGCAAAGAGATAGTGGTAAAGGAAGAGATACTGGCATTAAAGTAAAAACAGACGATGTAACTATTAAAAACCGTACAGATTCTAGTGGTAAAAAAGCAGGAGATACAGGATATAAAAGTGCGTTAAGAGAAAGACAAGAAGCTAAAAAATCTTTAGAAGCAGCAGGTTTTGAAGCTGGTACTTATAGTGGAGGCAGAGCTAAAGGTGGGCTTGCTACTCGTAGAAAATAACAATCACCTTATATGCTGGCTACTCATCCCCCTACCAACACTAGGCTACGGTGGCCCCAGAAAGAAAGAACTATAATGAATACTACTAATACATCAGGAGAAGTAACCACTCCCAAAAAGGTTGCATTTGTAGATAGGAAAAGTGCTAACTCAAATCGCATTGATCAAGATGAAGAAGAGCTAAAGCAACTACTTGCAGATAAAGAAGATGCAACAGAAACTCAAGCACAAGAAGCTGAACCTATTAATGCAGAAGAAAAAAGTTTTAAGAAACGTTACGGTGATCTTAGGCGACACATGCAAGATAAAGAAAAGTCTTGGGAAGATAAGTTTAGTCAACTAGAAGCACAGTTAAAAGACGTTACACGTAAAGAGATTAAGCTACCTAAGTCTGATGAAGACATTGATGCATGGGCAGCACAATACCCTGACGTAGCAGCTATTGTAGAAACAATTGCAATTAAAAAAGCTCGTGAGCAGTCAGAAGGTTTAGAGAGCCGTGTAAAAGAAATTGATGAAATGCGAGCTACAGCATCTCGTGAGAAAGCAGAAGTAGAACTATTAAAAGTTCATCCTGACTTTGGTGCAATACGAGATAGTGATGACTTTCATAATTGGGCAGAAGAACAACCTAAGTGGGTTCAAGATGCTCTATACGAAAATGATACAGATGCTCGTTCTGCAAGTCGTGCAATTGATTTGTACAAAGCAGACATGAATATTAGCACAAAGAAACCTGCAAGCAATAAAGATGCTGCACGTTCTGTTAATCGTACTGGTCGTAATGCACCTGATACAGGTAGCAAAGATGGTACATTTAGTGAATCGCAAGTTGCCAGTATGACAACTAATCAATACGAAAAAGCTTCCGATGCGATTATGGAAGCAATAAGAACTGGAAAATTTATTTATGATATGTCTGGTTCTGCACGATAAAATACTGTTGACAAATAAAATTAATACAGTATAACTATAGGTATAATCATTATTAGCCACCCATTGGGTCTACCTAATAATAAACTACCAAATACAAAACTAAACAATACGTAAGACTTACCTGTTCAAGTATAGGCCCATAACGTTATTGGTAGGCCAACTAATAACAATATGCACCCTAGAAAACGTACAGCCTCTATGTGATAATGTTTAGCTTATAAGCAAGCCTAAACTTTATAGGAGGATATAATGGCTTTTACAACCGCAACAGGTTATGGGAATTTACCCAATGGTAATTTTAGTCCTGTAATCTACTCCAAGCAGGTACAACTTGCGTTTCGCAAGTCTACTGTAGTAGGAGATATTACTAACTCTGATTATTTCGGAGAGATCAGTGGTCAAGGCGATACCGTTAAGATCATTAAAGAACCTGAGATTTCAGTCTCAGAATATGCGCGTGGCACAAATGTCACAGCACAAGATTTGCAAGATGAAGACTTTTCATTAGTTATTGACAAAGCCAATTACTATGCCTTTAAAATGGACGATATTGAAGAGGCGCATAGTCATATTAATTTTATGGATCTTGCAAGCAATCGTGCAGCGTATCGTTTGTCTGACCAGTATGACCAAGAAGTTCTTGGATATATGTCTGGTTATGCACAAAGTTCTCTGCATAGTAAAGCAAGTGCTCTTAACACAACTGTTAATGGTACTAAAGCTGTAGCTACTGCAGGTTCAAACGAACTGCTTTCTTCAATGCAGCTTCATAAAGGTGACTTCGGTAACATTACGACAACATCTGCTGGTACTCATTCAATTCCAGTAACTGCTCGTATGCCTGGGGCTACATCACTGCCAACAGCAACAGTTTCTCCTGCGATGATTGTTTCACGCATGAAACGTTTGCTTGACCAACAGCAAGTTGATTCACAAAATCGCTGGCTTGTAGTTGATCCAGTGTTTATGGAAATTCTTGCCGATGAAGATTCACGTTTTATGAACGCTGATTTTGGTGAGTCAGGTGGACTACGTAATGGTCTAACTATTAATAACTTCCACGGTTTCCGTGTCTATACATCTTCCAATCTACCTGCCCTTGGCACTGGACCTGGAACATCAGGCACAGCTAATCAATTAACAAACCTTGGTGTTATTGTTGCTGGACATGATTCTGCTGTTGCAACTGCGGAGCAAATCAATAAGACAGAAACATATCGTGATCAAGACAGCTTTGCTGACATTGTTCGTGGTATGCATCTATACGGCAGAAAGATACTTCGTCCAGAAGCTATCGTTACTGCTCGTTATAACGCAGCATAAGGGAGGATATAACTTATGGCTACTTTTGATATGACTCTCGCATCTACTGCTGGTGTTGGCGCAGACGTTCTTCCTGTTCACACTAATGTAGGTAACACAGTACGCACTCTTGAAGCAATCTTAGATATTGATGCTATGATTACTGCAGGAGCTACGCTTGCTAATGGTGACATCTTTCAACTACTAGAAGTACCTGCTGAATCCTTTGTGATTGCTGCTGGTGCTGAAATTATGAAGTCTTTTACTGCAAGTTGTACTTGTAATATTGACTTTGGTGGTGGTGATGACATCATTGATGGTGCGGCACTTGATGCTGCTGCAGGTACATACCTTGCAAAAGGTTCTAATGGTGAAGCTAACCTTGTTAATACAGGTGCGGCTTCTACATATGCTGCAGAAGCTCTAGCTCTTGTTGGTGCTGCAGATACCATTGATGTAACAATTGCTGGTGCTGATCCTGCAACTGGACGCTTACGTGTCTATTGTGTAGTGGTTGACGTTTCTGCCGCAATGACAGAAGCTGCAGTTGCTCAACGTGACTTAATTTAAAATAACTTTAGGGGCTGGTATAGACTGGCCCCTTTAGCTTATCTAAAGGAAACATAATGGCACTTACATTTTTATCATTAACTAATGATGTTATAACAAGAATGAATGAAGTATCTCTTACCTCTAGTGATTTTGCAAATGCTAGGGGAGTACAAGTGCAATGTAAAAATGCTGTTAATGAAGCTATTAGATATATTAATCAAAGAGAGTTTGGTTATTCTTTTAATCATGCTACTAATAGTTCTACACTTACTGCTGGTGTAGCACGATACTCTTTACCTACAAGTACAAAGTCTGTAGATTACAGTACAGCTAGAATTAAAAAAGATACAGATGTAAACGCATCTGGTAACAATTTAAAAACATTAAATTATAATGAGTACATTCAAAAAGAATATGCGACACAAGAAGATGAAGTTGTATCTACAACACTTAATGGTTCTCATTCTAGTTCTGTAGCAACCTTAACGTTAACGTCCACTACAGGACTTGATACATCTGGTACTGTACACATTGGCGGTGAACAAGTTACATATACAGCTATATCAGGTAATGATATTACAGGGTGCACTCGTGGTGCTAATAGTACTACTGCAGCTACACATAGTAGTGGAGTAACTGTAACACAGTTTGAAAATGGTGGGATACCACAGTTTATAGTACGTTCACCCGATAATAATTATTTATTGTATCCTTTACCTGATAAACAATACACATTAGTTTTTGATTATTTTACATTTCCTAGTGACTTAGATGCACATGGAGATACTACTACTATACCCGAAAGATTTGCTCCTGTAATTGTAGATGGTGCTTCTGCTTTTGTATATCAATATCGTGGAGAAGGACAGCAATATCAAATAACGTTTGATAGATTCCAACAAGGAATTAAAAATATGCAAAGTCTTCTTATTAATAAATATGAATATGTTAGATCTACTTATATTGAAAGATCAACAGGTTATGGTAATACTTTGATGGGAACTATTTCTTAATGCCTGATAATGCTCAATTACAACCTGTTGCATTTAACTGTCAAGGTGGATTAGTCCTTAACCGTTCTAGTTTCTTAATGGACCCAGGACAGGCATTACAATTAGAAAACTTTGAGCCTGATATTCAAGGTGGTTATAGACGAATAAATGGCTATACTAAATATGTTAATCAAGTAATACCTATTACCAATACTACTGCTGAAGAACCTTTAATGGTTGCTTCTTTTGATAATAAAGTATTGGCAGCTAGAGGTGAAAGAATATATTATTCTGCTTCTACACAGTTAGCTATTCGTGTTGAATCAAGTACAAGTATGTCTGGTGCAGGTGCTTTAACTGTAGATTCTACTACAGGTTTTTCTGCTAGTGGTACTATTCAAATAGGTGATGAAAAGTTTACTTACACAGGAGTTACAGCAAATTCTTTTACGGGTGTAACTAGGGCAGTTTCAAGTACTACTGCTGCAGTACACGTTACTAATTCTTCAGTATCACAAGATTGGACACAAATAGATACAAACAGAACCAATGCTAGTAAATACCAGTTTGAAAGATTTAATTTTGATGGTAATGAAAAAATTATTTTAGTAGATCAAGTTAATGCACCTGTAGTTTTTAACACTTCTTTGTCTGCTACAGATGTTACAGATAGTAGTGTGGCAGGTTCAACTGTAGTAGCTGCGTATAGAAATCATATGTTTTATGCAGGTAAATCTACTACACCACAAGAAGTAATATTTAGTGAACCTCTTAATGAAGATGGATTTAATACAGGTAATGGTGCAGGTAGCGTTAAGGTAGATGATACTGTTGTTGCATTAAAAGTTTTTCGTAATAGTTTATTTATTTTTTGTGAAAATAGAATATTTAAATTGACAGGTTCTTCTAGTTCTGATTTTGTTGTAGAACCTGTTACTAGAAGTATTGGGTGTATTAATAGTTTTACTGTACAAGAATTTGCAGGTGATTTAATATTTCTTGGCCCTGATGGTTTACGTACTATTGCTGCTACAGAACGTATTGGCGATACAGAGCTAGGAACAATTAGTAAAAATATACAATCTATTTTTGATGAACAAATTAGTAGCTCAGTAGATTTTGATAGTGTAGTTATTCCAGATAAAACTCAATATAGAATATTTTTTAATAGGACAGGTCAATCTGCTGAACTTTCTAAGGGAGCTACTTGTGTTTTAAAAAAAGAAGGTTTTGAGTTTTCAGAACTTAAAGGTTTTAAAACTACATGTACAGATACTTTTGTAGAAACAGGTGATGTTATTGTTTTACATGGAGACATTAATGGATTTGTACAACGACAAGAAATAGGAAGTACCTTTGATGGAACAACTATAAAAGGTAAATACAGAGGGCCAGACATGGTGTTTGGCGATTCTGGCATACGTAAACATATGCAAAAGGTTATTATTAACTACAGACCTGAAGGAAGTGTTGACGCTGATTTAATTGTACGTTATGATAATGAAGATAAAAACTCAGCTAGACCAGCAGTCTATCCTTTTTCTACAGATAATTTAGCAGCATCTTATGGAGTTGCAGTATATAGTACAACTTCTAGCGCTACTCAATTTGTTTATGGTGGTGGTCAAGATCCTTTAGATAGAAAAGCTGTTGAAGGATCAGGTTTTTCTGTAATACTTAAAGTTGAAGATGATGGAGAAAGTAACCCATACTCCTTAAAAGGGTTTCAACTAGAATATCAATTAGGAGCTAGACGTTAAATGGGTGCTACATACACAAGACAATCAACTTACGCAGATGGAGATACCATTACTGCAGCACACACTAATGATGAATTTGATCAGCTATTAGCTGCATTTGCAGCAAGCACAGGACACACACATGACGGTACTACAGGTGAAGGTGGACCCATTAGTACAATGGCTGGTCACGCTTTAACGTTTGGTGCAGGTACTTCAGGTACGGATATTGTTATAACCTTTGATGGTGAAACAAATGACGGTGTTTTAAAATGGATGGAAGATGAAGATTACTTTGAATTTTCTGATGACATTCTTATTGCAACTTCAGAAAAAATACAGTTTCGTGATACTGCTATATATATTAATTCTAGTGCTGATGGTCAACTTGATCTTGTAGCGGATACAGAAATACAAATTGCTGCTACTACTATTGACATAAATGGTCTTGTTGATATATCAGGTAACTTGTCTGTGGGTGGTAACTTAGATGTTACAGGAACGTTTGACCTTAGTGACTCAAACTTTACTAATGCTGGTGACATACAATTAGATAGCATATCTGGTGATAGTGATACAAACACAAGTATAGCATTTAGTGGTTCAGATGTAATTACAATTACTACTGGCGGTGAAACACAGATTACATTTAACAATGGCTCTATACTTCCTACAACAGATAATGACGTAGATTTAGGTTCTAGTTCATTAGAATTTAAAGATATATACATAGATGGTACAGCGTACTTAGATGCTATTAATTTTAATGGTACAGCTATTTCAGCAACTGCTGCTGAACTTAATATTATGGATGGCGTAACTAGTACTGCTGCTGAATTAAACATTTTAGATGGTGTAACAGCTACTGCAGCAGAGTTAAATATTCTTGATGTAAGTAATACTACTATAGGAGATTTATCAGAAATTAGTACAGTAGCCAACGATGATGTATTTCTTGCTGTTGATACTTCTGGTGGTGGCCTTAAAAAAATAACAAGGTCAAATATAGTTTCAGGACTTGCTACATCTGCTGCTTTATCTAATATAGTTGAAGACACCTCACCACAGCTAGGTGGTAACTTAGATACAAATTCTAATAACATACTTATTGACGATGCACATTTTATTGGTGATGAAAATGGTAATGAACAGATAGTTTTTCAAACTACTAGCTCTGCAGTCAATCAAATAGAAGTTACTAATGCCGCTAGTGGTAGTGGTGTACAGATTGCTTCTACTGGTGGTGATACTAATATTGATTTAAAATTATTACCTAAAGGCTCTGGTCAAGTAGTTATTGATGGTAATGTAGGAATAGAGTCAGGATTAATTGATTTAAAGAATGCAGGTGCACAATCACAAATTAAATTTTATTGTGAGTCTAGTAATGCCCATGCACAAATACTTCAAGGAGCACCACACTCTGAGGCTGCTTCAAACACTTTAACACTCCCAAGCACAGGCGGTAATGTTAATTTAGTTTCAACAGCTTCTACAGATACACTAACTAATAAAACACTTACTGCACCTAAGATAGCTGATGGTGGATTTCTAGCTGATGCTAATGGTAATGAACTTGTAGTATTTCAAACTACTAGTTCTGCTGTAAATCAATTAGAGATAACTAATAATGCTAGTGGTAGTAATCCTATACTTGCAGCTACAGG
>UEXN01003314.1_pt1 | contig 10562 bp, 8 predicted proteins | sample 1796711 | NCBI WGS metagenome assembly UEXN01 (sample SAMEA4772470, study PRJEB27181) | metagenome | reverse complement strand
AGGCAAGCAATGACCGTGTGGATTTTCATTAGGTGTTGCTGCATCTCATCGTTGGCGTCAATGCACTGCTTTATGTAGCGACAGAAGGGCTGCGCTGTTTTCATCTCAATCGCTACGTCTGTAGCCGTGACCCAATGGGAAATCCATTGGAAGTAATTACATGCGAACAACTAGCAATTGAGACCCTGCCTCAAAAAGTGCAGGACATGGTTCGAAATCCTGAAGAGGATGACGACATCACCAGTGGCTTGATTGATGACATTGCCCAACCTGTTCCACGTCGTGATTCTGGCGACACCGTTCGGATCTACACCTACGTTTCCTGGGAGCGCAATGGCCAGGGAAAGAAAGGAACAGTCAAGTGGCACCAAGAAGTCAACAACAAAATCATCCCTGGGTCTGAGGGCCGAGCCCCAGAGGACGTAAGCCCTTGGATGCCGCTGAGAATGACCCGCAGCGATGGTCAGATGTATGGCATTAGTTATGTAGAAGCCGCGGCCTTGGCGGATCTTCAGACCGTAGAAGCACTATGCCAAGCAATTGCTGAAGGCAGCCTTGCGAGCAGCAAGATCCTGTTCTTAGTCAAGCCATCTGGCGTCACAAAAGCAGCCAATCTTGCCAGTGCGCCAAACGGTGCATTTGTTACTGGAGACCCTAACGATGTAATGGCCTTGCAGGTGCAGAAGAGCACTGACTTGCAGGTTGCGATGCAAGGCAAGACACAGATAGAAGCCAGGCTGTCACAGGCTTTCATGCTGGCTGATGTAAGAGATAGTGAGCGCACAACGGCGGAAGAGGTCCGATTGCAAGCGTTGCAAATTGAAAATAGCCTCGGGTCGATCTACAGCATTTTGCAGACCGAATTTCAGGTGCCTTATGTCTCACGCAAGCTGGACATTCTTCAGCGCGAGAAAAAGGTTCCCAAGCTGCCGAAAGAGCTAGTTAAGCCCGTGATGACTGTTGGTCTTGCAGCAGTTGGTCGTGGCAACGACTTAGAGCAGCTAGTAAGGTTTACGACAACGCTTGGTCAGACAATGGGGCCAGAAGGATTACAAACCTATCTGAAGCCATCTGAGCTGATTAAGCGTCTTGCATATTCCATGGGCATCGACACTGTTGGTTTGATCAAGACCGACGAAGAGCTTGCTCAGGAACAACAAGCAGCACAACAGCAGCAGCAGCAAGCAATGCTGATGCAGTCCAAGTTGTCTGATCCAAAGAACGTGGCTGATGCAGCTCAAACTGCTCAGAACATGCAGATCCAATCTGAAAACCCTGAACCTCAACCTCAATGAGTCCTGAAATTGGAAGAGCAGTAATGGCTGATCCTCAGCCTTTTGTTGAAGGAACCCAGACAGATACTTCACCGCAACTGACTACTCCTGAAGGCGAAAAGGGCGGGATGGTTGGCCCTGGCCAAGAGAACATTGTTGAAGAATTTGCCAAGGAACAGGAGCAGCTTCAAGAAGAAGAAGCAATCCTTGGCAAGTTCAAGTCTCCTCAGGATTTGGCTAAGGCTTATGCCGAATTACAGCGAAAGATGGGTCAGCAATCTGCTGAACCTGCTGCTGAAGCTCAAGCTGAGCCTGAAGCGACTGAAGAGTCTGGCTATTCCGCAGATCAAGCCAGTGAGATCTATGGCAAAGAAGCCGTTGGAGCACTTGCCGCGAAAGGTGTCGATCTTGCTGAGCTGATGTGGAACGCCGACCAGGGCGCTGACATCTCGGAGCATTACGACACGCTGGCCGAAACATTCAAGGTGCCTAGGCAGGTGGTGGAGAACTACGTGTCAAAGGCGCAATCCGCTTCGTCAGCTGGCGAGGCGGGGTTGTCTGATGCTGATGCGACTGAGCTACTGCAATCTGTTGGCGGTCAAGAAAACTTTGACCAGCTGAGTGGCTGGGCTAAATCCAACCTTCCAGCAGAAGAGCTGGCCAGCTACAACGCTGTCGTGGATTCTGGCAACAAAGAGGCCATCAGTTGGGCATTGAAGGCAATGCAGGCCCGTCAGGTGGCTCCTGAGTCTGTTGTAGAGCCACAGCTCTACGGGGGCGGAGTTGCTACAGAGACAAAGGTCGTATTTGAAAGCCAGCAGCAAGTCCTTGATGCAATGAATAAACGCAATGACAGGGGTCAGCGTTTATACGATGTTGACGAGGCCTACAGGAATAAGGTCGCGATGATATTGCACTCTTCGCCGGACTTCTAGTAAGTTATAAGCAAGACACTTCAGAGCACCAGGCCCTTTGAGGAGGACAACCTGAGTTAGTGAGCAAGAAGTCCCACCAGACAATTTTTAACTTTCTCAGAAAAACTAATCATGGCTACTCCTCCTGATGTTGCCTTGCAACGCTTAGGCCAGATTAAGGGCGCCGCTTCTACGTGGGGTCCAGGCCTAACTGGCGTCGATGCAGATCGCGCCATGTTCTTGAAACTCGGTTCATCCGAGGTTCTTGATAGTTTCATGACCAACTGCGTTTTCAAGGGCAAGACCCGTGAACGCAATATCCGTGGTGGACGCTCTGTAGCGTTCCCAATCACGGGCAAAATGGCTGCTCGTTACCACCAGCCTGGAACTCAAATTCTGGGTCAAGGTAACGACCCTAGCGACATCAATCAGCGGGTGATTGAGCTCGACGCATTGATGGTTGCTGACGCAGCGATTTATCAAGTAGATGAGTTGATGAATTTTTATGATATTCGTCAGATCTATACAACTGAGCTCGGCAGAAGTTTAGCTGTGGAGTATGACAAGCGTGTTGCGCGTATTCTTTACGCCGCCGCTAGTAATACAACAGAGCCTCTTGCCAAGTCTGAGAACGCAGGCCGCACAGGCCAGCTCGTCAGTCTCGGTGACAACGCTGCTACTTTTGACGCCAAAACACGTCAAGCTCGTGGCGACATGTTGGTTGATGCGATCTTCGACGCTCGCGTTGGTTTCGAGACCAAGGATGTCAGCATTGATAACATGTATGCCGTATTTTCGCCGGATGATTATTACTGCATTACGCAGTCTTCCCGTGCAATCAACACCGATTTCACAAGCGGTGGTGGTAACGGTTCAATCGCTACTGGTGAAACTGCAAAAGTCGCTGGGATTCCTCTATATTCCAGCAACCACGTCACCCAAGCTGCATATACAAATGTTGCTGGCGACGTGAACCCTGACTACGCGCAGGATCTGTCAAAAGTTCGCGGATTTGTATTCCACCGCGACGCTGTGGGTGTTGTGTCTCTTCTGAGCCCTTCACTGCAAATGACAGGAAGTGAGTTCCGTGTCCAATACCAATCCGATTTACTTGTCGCAAGACAGGCTCTCGGGATGGGACAGCTTCGCGCTGAGTGTGCTGCTGCTATCTCTGTCGCCTAAGATCGAATAGGAGATGAGGTTAAGGGGTCAGGGAGCTGGCCCCTTTTTTCATGCCACATAGACTGTGTGCAACGTCCCCGTAGTAGTCAATGGGTCTTGTTCAACAGACAAAAGCTCCAGGGCGCACAACCTTGCTAAATGCGGTCAACGTGTGTCTTGAGAACATTGGCGAGCAGCCGGTGGACAATCTCGAAAACGAACAGATCCAAGATGCTCGAATTGCAGAGCGGACCATCCTTGAGGTTCACAAGCAGGAGCAGGTTCGGGGATGGAGCTGGAATCGCGAATACGCCTATCCATTCTCAAAAGACAGCCTGAACGAAGTCCGAGTTCCAGAGACAGTCGTTGAGTTCACCCCTAACCCGTATCAATGGAACGGTCGATTCCAATTGCGAGGCTCAAGGGTTTACGACTTGCTCAATAGGACGTATCAGATGGATTCAACCGTCACTGAAATAACTGCTGACGTGATTTGGATGTTGGCTTGGGACGACGTGCCAGAAGCGTTTAATCGCTTCGTGACAATCAGGGCAGCTCGCGTTTTTTCTGATCGGACTTTGGGGTCAGAAGCATTGTTTAAGTACACACTCAAAGATGAACAGGACGCCCAAGCGTTACTGATGCGAATGGAGTTGGAGCAGGAAAGCCCCAACATGTTGACCGGCAATTATTCATTCCCCACTTATCAGCCTTCAAATGGATTGATGAACCGTCGAGTTTCAACTGGCTCTTCAATTTTCTAATGAAAAACATTGCGTTCACAATTCCGAACTTAATTCAAGGGGTGTCGCTCCAGCCGGATGCGCAGCGTGACCCAAGCCAAGGCGCAATTCAAATCAATGGAGTGTCGTCAATTGCGGAAGGATTACGGAAGCGCGACAGCAGCAGAACCCTTGCCAAGGTCAGCGACACACCTTTTGGCGATGCGTTTTTTCACACGATCCTTAGGGACCAGCAAGAGGAATACATCGCTGTTATTACCAGCACTGGGGTTCAAGTATTTGACCTGGCTGGAAATCCAGTCAATGTTGTTCAAGACTCTGGCGCTTACAGCTATTTGAGCGGTGTTACTGACGCTCGGCAGCAGATTCGGGCCGTAACAATTGCTGATTTCACATGGATCAGCAACACAACAAAGGCCACAGCAATGGACTCGGCCACAGCGCCAGTCATCAGCAGACCGCCTCATGAGTGTTTGGTTTGGATTAAGCAGGCTGCTTATGGCAACGAGTACGTCCTAAACATCAACGGGTTTGAAGCCACTGTCCAGACCCCTGTAGCCCCAGTGGTTAGCAATGGTTCAACCGTCACTGAGAACAGAATCAGTAGTGAAGAAATTGCCGAACAACTGATAACAGCGTTGGGCACCGCTGGCTTGACGGGCTACACGCTTGAACAATCAGGCTCAGTGATTTGGGTTTGGGGAACAAGCCCAATCACGGTCAAGGCAACTGATGCCAAAGCAAACAGCACGATTACTGCAATTCTTGGCGAAGTTCAGGCTTTTATTGAACTGCCAACAATTGCCCCTGAGGGCTATCAGGTCGAGATCACAGGAGATCCTGGTACAGCGTTTGATAATTACTACGTCGAGTTTGAACCTCGCAGCGGAACGTTTGGGGAAGGTGCCTGGGCTGAAACAGTCAGCCCTGGTGTTGAGTACAAGGTCAACCCTTCGACCATGCCGCACGTCCTGATCAGGACAAACTCAACCCCAGCATCATTCTGGTTTGGCCCCGTCAACGGCCAGACCGTCACTGGCATCCCTGACGGTGTTCCTGAATGGGGGAAGCGTACCGCTGGTGATTACGACACAGCTCCCGATCCTTCTTTTATTGGCTATGCGATTAACGACATCTTCATCTATAAGAACCGACTCGGATTCTTGGCTGATGAAAACGTTGTCCTCAGCAGAGTTCGAGAGTTCTTTGAGTTTTTCCCTGAGACGGTTACGACTGTTCTGGATACTGACCCTATTGATGTCATTGCTAGTAACAACCGTGTTTCGGTCCTTCGCTACGCAGTTCCTTATCAAGACGAGCTGATCCTCTTTTCCAGTCAGATCCAGTTCAGGTTTAACGCTGCTGAGACTGTCCTGACTCCAGCGACAGCGCAGATCACAGTGCTGACGCAGTTCGATGTTGATGTTGAGGTGAGGCCACAGCAGGCAGGCGGCGGCATCTTTTTCATGCAGTCCAACGGCCAATGGTCGCAGATGCGTGAATTTGCAGTGAGGGGTGCAGGCACGGCCTTGACTGCTGATGCGGCTGACTTGACTGGTTATGTCAGTTCATATATCCCAGATCAGTGCTTTAAGTTGACGGTCAATGACGCTGGAAATTCGGCGTTCCTGATTAGCTCCAGGTACGGCGCGGATGGAATTGACTACCGCAAACGGATCTATACATACAAATGGTTCCTGCGAAATACGGGCAGCGGTCCTGAGCGTGTACAGAACAGCTGGAGTTATTGGGAATTTGGGGCAGACGAGGTTCTTCAGGTCGTTTGTATCAGGGAGATCCTTTACTGCTTAATGCGTTATGGCGACAAGGTTTATTTAGAAGCCATATCCGTTCTTGATCGAGCGGAGGAACCCAGTAACGGGTTGCTGCCAGTTCTTCTCGACAGGCTTGTAAGCAGCACTTCAGCGACTCCAGTTGCACTAAAGATTGCGCCAGGCGTTTACAGCGAGCAAACACGCGAGACCACATTCACCTTGCCTTATGTCGCCACAAACGAGATTCAGATGTGGTCGGCTTATAACAACAGTGGAAGCGGCAAACCTGGCCCAGTCCTTTTGGGTTCAACATTGTCTGGCACGACAATTACGGTAAGAGGTGATTGGTCAGCAGCAGACGTTTGGGCTGGAGAGAAGTACGAATTTCGTTATCGCTTTTCGCGCTTCAAGTTGATGCAAGATATTGGTGGCGGTAAAGCGCCTCGAAACGTGGTTCGGACCCAAATTCGACAGGCAAAGTTGGGTTATCACGAGACAGGATTTTTTCAAGCAAAGACAATGCCGGAGCATCGATCTCCGGGCCTTTACACATTTGATGCAACAGTCTTGGCGGTTAGGGAGTCAAAGATTGGGGACACGTCTCCAATAACAGAGTCACAACAGCGTTACTACGAGGGCGTATTTAACATTCCGATTATGGGTCGTGGTGATCGCGTCCTGGTTGAGCTGTTGAACGACACCCCGCATCCGTGCAAGTTTTCAACTTGCGAATGGATCGGTGGCATGACCAGCCGTTCAGGGGCGAGCTGATGCAGTGGATCATGGAGCCATCGGTCAGTGATGCCATGGCGATTGCCGATAACCTCAGACCAGAAGACGCCACTGAGGTAATGCTGAGTCATGGGATGAGTCCACACGAAGCGGTTAAATCCAGCTATTGCGACTCAGATATATGCCGTGGGATTGCAAGCGATGAGGGTGTTCCTGTTGGTCTCTGCGGGGTCACAGACCATCGCATTTGGATGCTGGGGACTCCTGAGCTGACAGCAACACGTAGGGGCAGGTGGCAGTTAATCGTTGAAGGGCGAAAATGGGTAGACAGTTGCTTTGAAGAAGTGGGTGGACCGCTGTTTAATCAGGTGTATTCCAAGAACGCTGAGTCAATTCGTTGGTTAAAGATGCTTGGTTTTACCGTTGATATTCCCAAGCCAATTGGGAAGTCCGGCGCTTTGTTCTGTGATTTCTGGAGAAACAGCTGATGTCTTTTTCGTCTTTTGCAAGTGCCGGCGGAGCAGCAGCCGCTGCTTCAACGGCAGGGGGTGCTGCCGCTAGTGGTGGGCTTGGCTCATTGCTTAGTAGCGCAGCAGGTGGCCCTGTCGGTTTGGCCTTAGGCGGCATCCAGTTTGGCCTCGGGCTATTGACAAACAGTGCAAATAACAAAGCCAAGCAACAGGATTATCTAAACCAAACTGCTTTTCAAGACGCGACAACTCAGTTCAATTCCTGGCAAGCAGGGATGAATGCTGAGCGTTCTGATCTAAATCAGCAATACAAGTATTGGGGCGACACGGTTCGCTATAACCAAAACTTCAGCTATACCCAACAGTTACGAGCTGTTGAGTACGCAAAAGAAGCAGAGCAAGCTGAGCTTGTTTTTAACACTAGGGCTTCTGCTGCTGCTGATTACTCAAACCAGTCGTCAACTCTTGCGGCGCAGATGCAAGAGCGAGCAATGTCTGAAGCCGTTGCGGTGCAGCAATACAGGTATCGAGCCTTGCAGTCTTCTGCGGCTTATCAAGCAGCAGGGCAGGCGGGTAACAGCATGGATCGTTTCGTTCGTGATTTTGATCGTCAAGCTGGTGACTATGCGGCTCTTAAACAGATAGAAGCTGGACTAAGAGAAAACCAATACACAAGAGCGCAGCAAAGCCAAGTTGCTACATACCTCAGTCGATATAACAGCCAGCAGTTCTACATGCGTCAGCCATATATGGACCCAATTGCGCCGTTTGCGCCATTACCAACGCTTGTCACTCCTGCTGGCCCAACGATGAGAGGTGCTGCTCCTAGCAGTAATTCGTTCTTGAACAGCACAACGGCGGCATTAGGTGGCCTGAATACAGCGTTGAGCTTTGGCTCATCGGTCAATAAATTACGAGAGGGTTGATCCATGGCACAAGTCAGACAGCTTCAGCAGGGTCAGCTCAATCCGCAAGCTCAGCCTGTTTCTACCTTTGTTCAGCAGACAAGGAAGGACACGATCAAGGCAGCTCGTCCTGAGCTTCTGGGCCAAACATCGCAGATTCAGACGATTGCGACGGGTGGCTCAAACATGGTGCAGGGCGAGAACAGTTTTAGGACTCTTGCCAACGATCTAAAGAACTTCAATCCTCAACTTCTGAAAACGGCTGAAACAGCTGGGCTGAAGTATGTCGATTGGCGAATGGACGTGGGTGAAGCCATGGCCATGGAGCAGGTGCAATTAGGCCTTGCTCAAATCGATGAGTCAGCAGAGGTTGCTCAAAACGACAGGGCTGCTGCAAACCGCAAGGTGTCTGCTGTTGATCCGCAGGCTGGATGGTTAATGAGAACGCTGGATCCATACCAGCAGATGGGCTACGAAAGAGGAAAGGTCAAGCTTGCGGGGCAGCAAATAGCGCTTGGCTTGCCTGGGTTTGTGAACCAGATGGCCTCGACGATTGATGACGAGACAGGCCGCCCATACGTTGACTATGAAGCCCCCGACCTAGGGATGAAAGGCTTGCAGAAGTTGCAGCGTTTGTATCAAAAGGGAATTGAGCAAGAGGCTGGGATCAATTCAAGCAGCCCTGGCTATCAGAAATACTTCGCGCCAAGATTACTAAAAGCTCAAGAGCAATTAGCTCAGCAGGTTATTGACGATAGAACAGCTTATTTTGAGTCGCAGATCAAGCCGCAGGCGATTACTCAAGTTCAACAATACATAGATCAAGAAACTAAAGATTATTTGCCAATTCAAGCGGCTGACGGCACTGTTATTCCATACGTTAAGGACAACTCAGCGCCATGGGAGAGAGCTAAAGCGCAACAGTTGTCCATGTTGTTTGCCAAAGAAACAGCAAGAGCACCTCTAGGAATGCGCACAGAAATAGCGCAAGAGCTTTACACACAGCTGTCAAGCCAGTATGCACCAGGAAGTATTCAGCGCAAAATCCTTGACCGAATGGGAATCGGGGGTGGACTTACGATGGGCGACAAGTACGGATATTTGGCGCGTGAAGCTGATAGCGAATATGTCAAAAGAGAGGCTGCAATTATCACCAACACGCAAAAAATACTTAAGTCGCAATTTATGGATGAGTTGCGCATTAACAAGAACGGTGGCTTTGGCCTAGAGAAGTCGATTGAACGCAGCTTTAATCAGATGCAGTCGAAGGGCAGGTCACTCAGTCCTGAGGAAAAGGCGCGGCTGAAAGTCCTGGCCATCCAAGATTTTGATCAAGTCAGCCCCACGCTGCAAGAAGGGGTTCCTCAGGATCCACAGGCTGTTGACAGGCTGATTCGAGAAATCGAAACTGATTCTCTTTACAAGATAAACGTGCCTGAGATGAGAGCACGACTTAAGCAAATTCAGGAGAGCGTTCCTCTTAACAAAAAAGCGGAGTTTGCAAAAGCGGCAGCAACCGTGACAGCAGCTGAAAACGCTCAGCGTGAGGAATCGACTTGGGTTAGCAAATATTCCGGCGACTTGGAATCGGGAAGCAAAGAACTTCTTGACGAAACAATTATTTTGACTGACCCCGCAATTAGAAGCAACGCGAATAATCTGATTAGGAAGGAAGCGCAGAAGCGAATGACTTCTATCCTTCAACAAAAAACTAAAGATAATAATGGTCAGCCTCTTAGCCAAGAAGTGATTAATGACACATGGTTTGAAGTGTGGAACGACAAGAACAATGGATTGCAAAAACAAATCCTTGATGGAACATTCCCAATTCCTGGTTACAAGGAAACTGCTGCCCCCGAAGGCCAGATCCCCAACCCAATAAAGCCTGACCCCGAAGCAAAGAATCCTGTTCCTAGGGGTTATGACCTCAACCAACTCAATTCATTCCCACGTCGTAGCGTTCGGCTGCGTTCTTACAAAAACGTTGACCTAGGCCCAATCCTCACAGGCAAGGCTTTGATTCAGGTAATGCAGGCAGCGGCTTCAGGGCAGAAGGAGAACCCTGCATTTACAAAAGCTTGGCGGCAGTCAGGCGCACCCAATGCTTGGTCGTTTATTCAGTCTCAGATGCGCTTCTATCCCAACCTGGGCGGTGGCAAAGGCTGGACTGAAGAGCAGGAGAAAAAAGCCAAACAGGATCTACTCAGCGTCCTGATCCGAGACGCCAATCTCAACGCCACCGCCAAAATGTTTGACTACAGCCCTGCATTGGCTCAGATGAATAACTGGGCAAATGAAATCGTTTAATCACTACGACCCCGGACAATTCCGCGCTGATGCGTTGAAATGGTGTTAGTGACGAAGCACTAATGCCAGGGCTAACCCAACAAGACGTGACGCCCGTCGTCCCACAAGTAGAAGATGGGGCGAACGGGGAGCAGGAAGACGAGGGGTATCAGTGGGGCCGATGGCTGACAAAGCCTGGTAATGAGCTGAAGAACTTAGGCAATCAGCTGACAGATTTTGTTAAAAGGCGCAACGAGAACGTTCAATCAACAGGCAACGTAGGAATCCTGCGGATCTATACA
>UEXN01003301.1_pt1 | contig 10587 bp, 3 predicted proteins | sample 1796711 | NCBI WGS metagenome assembly UEXN01 (sample SAMEA4772470, study PRJEB27181) | metagenome | reverse complement strand
GAGCGGATTGATAAAAGGCGTTGGCGTTACTTGAGGGCACCGTAGTTACTTGCGGGTTTCTTAACGCACCAAGCTCCACCGTCATGGCGTTGTTAGACAACTCCATCAAACGCTGCATTCTTTCGGGAGAGATGCTTTCAGCCATAGCCTAAATCCTACGCGTAAGGGTTCTGGTACATGCCCAACAGTTCTTGGAAGGTGTAGGCTTTGTTCGCGGGCCGCTGTCCAATAGGCATAGCAGGAGGACGCGCTATAATATCGGACGGTGGTACGGGACGCCCCACAAATACAGGATCATCCGTATTTACGGGCACTCTTGGCTGACCAGAACTAATAGGGTCCAAGGTCGGCGGCGCGACGTTCACGGGCGCGGGCGCTTGGTACATGGGTTGCGCGAATACGGGTTGCCGTGGGGGATCGTCACGGTCACTGCTGTTTCCCGTTGGAATGGCTGCGTTACGAGCCCTAGCAAGAGCCGTGCTTTCTTCTGGGTTAGGGATGCCAGCGGGTTCTGGTTCTCTAACATTTCCACTAATAGTGTTTCCCTGCCACTCTCCACCCACATAACTTCCGCTGTCGGTTCCTCCAAAAGTGTTATTCATACTTTGCTCAAAAGAATTGCCGCCGCCAAAGGTTTCTGACCAGAAGCCAAACTCAGGGACGCCGCCGTGGCTCGGGAGCCCCGATCCGCCGTTCTGTTTCAAAAGCATGGCTTCCGCGGGCGTAATGTAGGCCAGCATGTGCGGCTGATCGCGGATCATGGTCTGTCGGGGTATGGACGCTATGCCCTGTTGCATTCTGTTCATAACTTCTCCACCTTCTGCTTTAGCCTGTGCGCCGCCTAACGGTATATCAAACCTCAAAGAATAATTGGGTTCATCTCCGCTATAGCCTACCCTAAAAATACCGTGTTTTCCCACTTTAATTTTTCCAAGACCCGTGGTTCGTGGTTTGCGACCTGTTCCTTCTTGGTGGTTGACATCAAGGCTAATCCGACCAAAGTCGGCTCCTAGGTTAAATCGTTTAAGGGTTCCGTTTTTTGTTCTAACTATTTCTCCCTCTGGAAAAGTGATGTTACGGTTGTTTCGAAAATTTTCTAAGTCAAAAGCTCCACGTATTTTATCTTCACTTTCTGGATCATCAGGATTTAAATAAAGCTCTCCTTCGACGGCAAAACCTATTTGCCTGTTATTGTCGTCTACAACAACGTCACCATCAACGCTCTCTTTTTTTTGAAAAGAATAGTCGAGAGAGGGAGTTATGTTTCCACGGGAACTTCTAAATGTCTTTTGAACACCACTATCTAAGGAAGACAATCCGTCTCCGGCGCTATAATTTAAACGGCCCTGAAAAGGTATTTCGCTCATCGAAACAATCCTCCTATGCCTGATCTAACATCGCCCCCGCGTTTAAACGTCCTAAAGATGGGGTCGTTTGGAAATAAAGCCTGACCCCTGCGCATAGTGTCACTACTCGTTGCTCCGCTACCAGCGGAGTCAACAGAACCCGTCTGGACTCCGCTGGGCACCGGAGAAGGGGCTGGGAGGACTCCCCCACTCGGTGGCTGTTGCCTGTTTAAAAACTCGTTGGCTCTTTTAAGTTGTTCTTCACGAAAGGCGTCTAACCGATCTTGTTTTGTTGCAAGACGTTTAACCTCATCTACCAACGGGGTGGTGGTGTCCGTTCGCCCAAAGCTCATAAAATTAGGCGCGGCTAAAGCTATCGCAGAACCCAATACACTTGGACCGCCCTCTGTCTCTTCTTTGTACTCCCGTTGTTCGCCGCTAGTAATTAAAGGTCGAGAAAGTCTTGCAAAGGAGGGAGAGGGATCAAGCAAATCCGAGAAAAACCTAATGGCTTTGGCTCTAAGCCCTTCAACTTCTTGGGGGTTTTTACCTTTTCTGATTAAATCCGCCATTGCTTCAGGGTCACTTAAAGCCGCCGCGAGTATTTCTGTCCTTGCTGTCAGAGGTGCCTGTCGTAAAAGCTTTTCACCAGCCTTTCGAAACATCTCAGCACCACGGCCCGCAACGATCAAGTCCCCAGAACCGCCTTGACCTCCCGTAAAGATGCTTCTGGCTTGAGTACCCGCCGCAGAACCCATAATAGACAAGGCCATATCTATTCCGGGGCTTAGTTCTTTCGCCATCATTTCCAGATCAGCGCCGTCAGAGCCTTTCATCAAAGTCTGTTCGTACTTAACCATTTCGGCTAAAAACTTTTTCATGTTTGACAGTTGACCCGAGTTCATAACACCTTTGCTTTGTGCCCACTCAGCTACAGAAACTTCATTTTGAGAGTTTGGAAGAGGCTCAAACATAGCCTTGTATGCCGCAGTAGCACTCCACGCACCGTCGCCTGCGTTAGCGCCAGCTTTTCCTAAAACGCTTTCTATTAAAGACACTCTAAAACCGCGCAAAGCCTCTTCGCGGTTTATGGTAACTGGACGGCCCGACGCGGAAGTCACGGGCTCTACTTTAAGTTTGCCTTCTGAATCCGGTCCGATTTTTACTACAGAGGTTTCGCCTTGCAACGCTGTTTCATATCCCACGCTGTCTTGCGAACCACCCGTGGTTAAATCGCGAGTTGCCCCCTCTACCCGACTAGGGTCCGAAATGGTAAGGTCCCCAAGAGGTTTGCTTTTTGCGTCTAGCATACCGATTGGAGCAAACAACGCGTTTAAAGATTTAATCGGAGTTTTATTAGAAAGACTTAACGCGTGGTTTATGGCAGTGGTTGGGTTTTCGGTGCCACCTTTTTCTGTTCCCGTGGTACGAAGCAATTCATAAAAAGAAGTCTGCGCCTTTATGCTTCTTTTTCGGTCTGCGCTTAATTTTGTGTTTTCGTTTAAAAGTACGTTTGCCCGCTCGAAAGATTGCAAGTCCGCTTTTAATGCAGGAAACGCCGCCAACATTTGAGAATTGTTTTCCGAGTTCATCCATAAACGCAAAGATTTAGGCGTAATGGTGTTTGTGTCAGGATCAATAGCCTGCTCCCGCACATTTCTTAAAACGTTTTCAACCGTTCCGCGGATAGTGTTTCCGTTTTGCAGAACTTCTTTAGAAGACTCATAGAGATTAGGGGCGACCGAGTTTAATAACTCGCGGTTAGTTTCCAACCAGTTTTTATACTTAGGTATATCAATCATGTTTGATTCGGGATCAATTACCGTTTCAAAACCTTCCCTAAGTTGAACAACTCGCGGATCGCGAGAACCCAACCCACCTTCCAAGGGACTTTTGGCCCCCAACAACGTTTGCTCTAGTTGTGATCCATCAATTAAAGTGCCCAAAAGCTCCTGTTGTTGGAATTGTCCAATGTCATCAAGCTGTTTGGTGTTTAAGTACGCAGCATCTAAATTTTGAAACTCTCTCTTCAACATTTCAGGCGCAATTCTTTGCCGACCTGTTTTGTCAGTTCCCAACAATTCAGACACAAAGGACCGTGTGTAAGCGTCGTTAAAGGATTTAGAGTACGCTCGTGCCACGTCGTAATTAAAGTTTACGCCTTCGGGAAAACTTTCTAAATCTTTTAATAAAGCGTCTGCAAAGCCAAACGCCAATCTTGCTTGATCCATCTTACCCTGCGCGGCTAATTCACGCCCATCTGCCAGAGCAGTGCTTCTCATATCAAACAGTTCCGCTGATGACAACGTTCCTACGTCCGCGGTAGACGTTGCAACTTCGGCAGCGGCTTCTGTTGCGGTTGTTGTTTCGGGTTGCCTTAAAACGGCTACCAAATCATTAATAGTTTGTTGCCCAAGTCCACTTTTAGCTACATCGTTATCGTAGAATGATTCAAAATTTGCAATTAAATCCGCCGCTGTTTCTTCTAAAAGGTCAGGGTCAGAAACTTCTCTTAATTGTTGTCGAGCTTCGTTGATGTAACTAAGCATCCTTTCGCCCACAAGTTCCCCCGCCCCCGCCGCTGCCTCGTCAAATAGCCTCTTACTTTCCTTAAAAGCTATCTCCGCTCCAGTTTCTTCTCTTGGTGCCGTGGCTACAGGCGGAGTGTTTAAAGCATTTTGAACGGTTATTACGTCGGCATAGGCTCTTGCAGCTTCCGCCCAAGCCTTTCCGGCTTTTCCAGAAAACTTTCCGCCTTTTTCTTGAGCCCTAACATTAAAGGCTTGAGCCTGTTCAGCGGGGGACAAGTTTTGAACCTGAGTAAGAAGCGTTTCAAACTCTGCCCGCCCTGTTTCAGAACTGACTACCCGTGTCCACAGCTTGTTAAATTTTTCGTTCGCCGCTTGCAGTTCTTTAGACGGCGCGGCGGTAGAAGTAACATCTTCTCCTATACCTAGCTCTTTAGTTTTTCTTTCCACAAAAGCGTTGATGGTGTCCCCAAAATTCTTCATGGTGGTTACGTTTGCTTCGCGGGTAGACTTCGTTTCACCCCTCCAAAAAGAGATAAAGTTAGGTACGGCTATTTCGTTTCCCTGCCCATCAAAAAACGTGCTAATTTCAACGTCGCGGGGTATTCGTTGCCACAGCTTCCTTTCACGGTCCCTGTCCGCGGACATTAACTTGTCCAACAAATCAAACAGTTTTTCTGCTTCTAAACGGGAAGCTGGAACAGGTAATCCATCAGGACCTGTTTGAATTTTTTGTACGGCAGCGTCTAATTTGCTAACCGCCTCAGTAACTCGTTTATTAATAGACGCTTCAAACAAACCTTGCATCATTGCCGCGGATTCTTGCAACGCGTCACGGTTACCCGTGGCGTAAAGACCTCTAATCTTGTTTCGAATAGCTTCTTTTACGGCGTCTTCGTTCGCGGCTCTTTGCGCCCCTAAACCCGTTGTAATATACTGCAACGCGCCTTCTATACCCAACAAGGTGGGGCTTAAACTCATTGTTCCCGCGGTGGGTTTTACGGGGCTACCGTCAGAATCCAACAAGTCGGCAAACTCTTTGGAGGTAAGAGCGTTAATAACCGCTTGAGGGTCCTCACCCGCTTCAGTTAATGCTTTATATAGAAAAGCGCCCACTTGTCCTTCAAGGGCTCTTTTATTTAGCCCCCTAACCTGCGCTCGGTAATCTTTACTTGTCACAAACTTAGTAGCGGCTATCCCACCCTCTTTAAGAGCATTGGCGATTGTGGGACCTCGGCGCAAAGCCAAGTCCCCCAAGTAACCTCCAGTAAAAGTATAGGTCATTTCTGTTGCAAGTTGACCTATATAAGGGTCGGGGTTGTCCACAAAAGACCCTTGAGCCAAACCCGTGCCAAGGTTAGCGCCTGTTTCTGTTATGCCGTACAACAACGGAGCTTTTCTTGCACTAACGGGCATACCGGAAACTAAATTATCAATAGCCTTTAATGCGGCAAGACTGCCTCGCGTGTGAAGACCACTTCCCTCAAAAGCTTTTTTCTGCAACGGGTTCAAACGGCTAGAAATTAAATTATCTTTAATTAAATTGTAACCCAAGCTAATGTTTTTGTTCATCATATAGGGCATTCCACTATAGTAAAGACCTTCCGTGGCCCCTTTTCCTATAGCGTAAGCTTCTCGTTGTCCCGGCAAAATAGGAACATCTGGTCCGAGAAGAAGTTCTTGGCCTGTTTCGGTAGCTTTTCTTCCTATAAAACCCGTTGCTATTCCTGTCGCTACAGGAAACCCAATGCGGGTTAAAACTTTGCTCCAACCTTTTCCGCTTCCCTCGTATTTAATCTTGTTAAAATAATCGTTAACCTTTTTAAACCCTAGTCCAAACCCTAAAGCCTCTCCCGCTGCGGGAGCCAACTCTTCTTTTACACCCGTATATATGCCGCCGAGTGTTTCACTTCCCGCAAGAGTAGGCGCAACAATTCTATTTCCCTCGGTGTCTTGAGCGAGAAGTTCAATAACCCCTTGAACAGACAGTGGATTGCCGTCGTTAAAGGCTTTTGTTATTCCTGCCCGTCCCGTTAACAAACCCTCAAACGTTAACCAATTAGGGTCTTCTGGATAAAAGCTGCTGGCGTAGTTTGATAGTCCGCGGGCAAAATCAGACGTTGGATCAAAAGACCCATCCTCTTCATATATTTTGATAATTTCATTTAAGTCGTCTTTTGAAAAAGTAGCGGGTTTTGGCAAACCGCGAGAGGTTAGTTCCGCTTCAACCCCTAGTTGGGGCAGAAGGTTCGTTGGATCATCCATCATTTAAACCCTCTTTCAATCATTTTATTCGCTCTTCCGTCACCGACGAACTGTGACGAAGTCCGCGCCTTAGATGGATCAACCCCGTAAGCGGCTAGACCACCAATCATTTTTTGAACCACATCAATTTCGTTTATTTTTCTTTCATAACGAGTTCTTTCAGCCGCGCTGCTTACACCGTCCGCCAGCCTAGTTAACAAACTTCTTTTGCGAGATTGTAGTAATCTTCCTAAAGGAATTAATTTTTGCGCCTCTGTATCGGGGTTTCTTATCCACGCGTCGGCTTGCGGAAATAAAGTGCCGAAGTCGCGTTTTTCTTCTTGCGCAGGACGCGTATCTTCCGCCAATGCTGCACGTCCTACAAACTCTAAAACGCGCAATCTTTGTGAAGCATCTGTCTTACTAGAAAACAATGTTCTAGCTAGTTTAGGAGCATTTGCTACGCCCCCTAAAAGGGCGTCAGAGGCCCCAGCAAAATTAGACCAGAAGCCTGTACCCATGCGGGCGTCGGTGTAAGCGTCTACCGCGCCCTGTTGCAACGAACGTATTTCATCGCTTGTTAATTGATAGTTTTCATTCATGTCCGGCATTATTTCAACAGCAAACTCGGCGTCATCTTGCAAGAGCCTGTCTGTTGCGGAGAGCGCAGCCATGTTACGTTTTTTAACGCTTTCAGCTATTTCAGAACTAACCGTTACCGCGTTAACACCTTTAGCATTTAATTGACGAACATTACCCTCTTTGTCCAAAAAGGTCCTGCCGTCATAAGAAGTTACCAGCCCGTAAGGATCAGTAGAGAACGTTTGAGCGCGGTTAATTTGAGTAGCGAGTCTTTCAACAGCACCGCCTGCTTTATTAGCTTTGTCTATGTAAGCTCTACCCGCGGGTGTGTTAAAGTCTTGCGTGGTTGTAACGCCCCCAATAGTGACGTTATACAGTTCCTGTTTTGGCAAAGCGGTGTTTTTGTCTAATTCAACCGTGATTGTTTTTCCGGTTGCAACGCCTTTTGCATCAAATTCAGGAGATATTTGCAGCAACTTGCCATCAAACTCTTTTATAACCGTGCCCGCTTGTTTGGGTATAGATGTTACAACCCGTGGGTTATTTGGGTCCGTCATGTCTACTACAGAACCACCTTCTATAACGAAATTAGAGTTGGGGTCTTGGTAAACAATCTTGGTATTCTGAGGGTCTGTTATGTCTACAATAGTACCGTTTACATTTACCGTAGTGGTTCCACGGGCAGATACTCCGGCAATTATTTTAGGTCTTCCCGTTGTATTAAAATCAGTAAAGTCATAAACATTATCCCCAACAACTCGAATATTGGGCTCCGCCTGCTTTAAATCCAATTCTGCTTGGCTGATAGCCAGCGTAGCGGCTTGGTGATCTACCGTAGCTTTTAATCGTAAACTGTCTTGAAGCAACATATCCGTGCGATAAGTACCCAGTTCGTCTTGCGACCTTTCGTCCAGCGCCTGCGCTTCTTGAGCCAGTATAAACTGACGGTCGCGTTCGTTAGCGTTCAGGTTATTTAAACGAACAACCTCAGTTTGTTTCTTTTTAGCAAGATCAAAGTTGCCTTCTGCAATCGCAACCTCACGCTCTTTAAACGCTTGATCTATTTTAACGTTATTTTGTGCAATAAGGTCTTGAGACTTGGAGTATTCTTGCTGTTTTTTCTGGTCGTAGAACTTGGCTTTTGCCATGATATTGTCAAACTTCGAATCCGTAAGTTTTCTGTCCTCAATAACTTGTCTAAGAGCAAGGTCAGCCGCATCCCTCTCTTTATCATAAGCAAGTTGTATTGCATTTTGACCCGCGGTAAAATTATTTCCAGCAATTTGTTGACTTGCTGCGATAAGGGCCTCTTTCGCGATTATTTCAAGCCTATCGGCTTGCTCACGCACCTCTGCATTAATCGTGGTTGTCTCAAGTCTTTTCTCTACCTGTTGTGCTACACTGTCTCTTAGAGCAAGAGACGCGGCTTCGTTTTCGGGCATAAAGTTGTCCGCAAGCGCGGCGTCTAAATCTGCGCTGAAAGTGGAGGAATCTTTGCGAAGAACTTTTGAAACAACCGTTCCGTCAGTACCCACTTTTTGCAACTTAATAAGGCCCTTATCGGGAGGTGTTTTACTCCAACCGGAACCAAGCTTCTCAAGAGTCGCCTCTATATTATCATCTACCAGAATAAACTTAGATTCTTCTCCCGGTTTAAACACTTCCATCAGGCTGGCTTGTATACCAAGCGCCGGACCAATGGAGCCTGTTTTACCCAAAGCCGTGGAGTCTTTGCTGGTTAGAGCGCGTACTTCTCCGGCAACTACTTTGTCGCCGTTTAAAAGGGTGCTGTCTTTAACTATTCTAAATGTAGCAACGGTGTCGGAAACGTCTAATTCTTCTATTTTTGCATTTAAAGCAAGGCGGTGTTCTGCTTGTTTTTCTGAAACTGCGCCCGCTTTTTTTAACGCCGTATTATATTCTGCAAGACCCGCTCCGCTAGATTCATCAACCGCATAACCTGTCGTGTCTATAAGTTGGCCTTTTTGATTAAACGTATAAACAGGCATGACCTTAAATTTGGATTTAGCCGCTTCCCCAACTTTAACACTTTTAGGGTTTTGATCTGCGTTTTTATCTACATATGCTTGAAAACCTGCAAGATCGTTTGCTACGTCAAACTCTCTGCTTGTACCATCTTTAAGAGTAACGCGGAACATGGACGGGGCTAGTTTCTTGGGGGCTGGAGCCAATTCGCGTTTTAATTGCGCATCAACTTCGGCTTGTCCACCCTGCAACGCAGCCTGTCTAGCCGCCATGTCTAACTGACGCTTCTCTGCGGTCTGAGCCTGTTTAGCTGCAAGCATTTGCGCAGAACGTTCCCCAATCCGCTGTGGAAGTTGTGAAGACGCAGCCGCATTTGCCAGACGCTCTGCAATAGAGCCGCCTTCAGTAGTGCCTGCAAACTGCAAACCCGCTTGAGCAATATCAAACAGCATTTGCGCTTGGGACATATTACGTTGTTCTTCAAGTTCCGCGGCCCGCGCTTGAGCGTCATAGCCCCCGCTTAGAAAATCTTGATACTTGGACAAGTCTCTACCAGCTATATCAATGGCGCTGGGCGTTCCGCCTGCTTGAAGTCTTTGGACCTCTACGGGCCCACCCTGCCTAAAATTTACGGGTGGTGTGTTTCCCGCCTCCATCATGGGAGCTTCCATCGCGGGCTCCGGCGCTTGGGCCATCATTAAACCACCGACGCCCTCCCCCATCTGACCTTCCATCGAAGTGTCTCCGGCTATGCCCTGCATTAGCTCACCAATGCCGCTGTTAACCGCTCCCTCTTCCGTCATCATAATGGCTGGCTGCGTTAGTGCCAAAACCGACTCGGGCGTCTGCATGGCGTCTTGCTGACCAACAATACCACCAAGTTCCGCGTACCGCGCTTCAAGGGGCTGTTGATTGCCGCGTATTCCGTCGATCAAGCTTTGGTAGTCTTGAGCGCCGTCAATTTGCTGCATGACGCCTTCCGCTGCCATCATGCCCATCTCTTGGCCCTGCATCTCTGCGCCAGCTAGAGCTTGCTCTGGTCCCATTGGTGGAGGAGCCATTGGTGGTGGCGCTGCGGGCGGCATCATGTTGGGGTCCATCATAGGTGGTCCGCCCATTGCCAAGCCTTGTACGCCTCGGCCCATCAAAATATCTTTTCTAGTGACTTTTCCGTCACCGCTCAGATCAGGAAACGAGGCCGCTCCGCCGCGGTTAAACATCTGACGCTTCATTACGCTACGATTCATCATTTAAAATAACCCCGCCCGTTGTGCGCCTGATGCGGCGGCTAATCCACTTATACCCAAACCCATTGCAGTTTGGAAGGGTGAAACTTGCGGAGCCGAAGCCGCCGTAAGCGTTGAAGACCCTGTTGGTGTGCCAGAGTAAATATCTGACAAGAAGCCATACTGTTGATAAGGCTGTGTATAACGCTGCAAGTTAGTCAGACGCAGAGCATCCAAACCCGCTTGATTAACGCCGCGCTCCGTAGCACCTGTAGTCATTAGGTTCTGTATATCTTGAGTATTCAGGTTTGTGCCCATCTCACCCAAGCCCGCTTGTTGTATACCAAGCCCGCCTAGCTGTTGACCTAACGCACCCGTTTGTGCGCCCAAGGAACCGAGGCCCGCGCCTATCTGTCCGGTAAGCTGACCCAACTGTTGCTGTCTACCCATACCAGACTCAAACGCACCCATTGCAGCTTGCTGCGCGTTCTGAAAACCTGCCGCCCGCATTTGCGCCGCCGTGTCTGCCTGTTGCTTCATAACGTTTCGGTCTAGCTCAGACTGTGCAATCTGACCGCGAGAACCACCAAACGCTCCAGAACCTACCGCTTGAGCCGCAACGCCCCGCTGCGCTATGTCACCCTGACGACGAATGTCCGCCAGAGTGTTGTCAAT
>UEXN01003294.1_pt1 | contig 10605 bp, 1 predicted proteins | sample 1796711 | NCBI WGS metagenome assembly UEXN01 (sample SAMEA4772470, study PRJEB27181) | metagenome | reverse complement strand
TAGAGGACTTGCAAAAGGCTCAATGGTATCTCTCAGAGTTAATCAAATCAAAAAAGAAAAAATGATAGTATGATAGTAGTTGGTGCAAGATGGTCGCTTTTATACTTATTTATATGATCCCTAGATCGAAGACCATCTTAAACCAATGTTAGAAAATGTGGCGGAGGCTGCGTAAAAAAAATGTATCTAGAAACCCAAACTTTTGGCTACATCTTGAACAAGCATGTTTAGATAGCGGCTGCAGTATAAATTACTTACTGTATTGCAAACTTTTAGACCTAAAAGTTAAAATTAACTTCTAGCTAGCCTTTTTAAAGCCCGCTGACCTCATTAGTATTATACCCATTTGCTGAAGTTCTCTTATCTTTTCTTTCCTGATTCTAATAATATTTTGCTTTGTGTCCTCAGGAATTCTAGGGTTCTTTTCTATTTCCCTTATTTGCCTTACCATTCTATTTCTTGCATTATCTATAGCCTTTAATCTGCCCGCAATACTAAGTTCCTTTTTATATTTGTCGTACATAGCGACAACTTCATCTGTATTACCTGACTTTCTAGCTAAATCAACTCTTGCTAATATCGTAAATAGGTCTTGTCTGTTATCTAGATAGTTACCCGTGTCCTGCCGTGCTGAAGGCGAAGCGATTACCTTTCTGGCTAGTGGTATCGTACTCCAAACACTTACTTCCAAGTCTCCTTTTAGTAAGTCAACTATATTTGCAGGCATTTCTGCTGACCTTTGTACAAATCTACCCGTGCCACCCGTGAGATAGTCCATCCAAAACTCTATGGCATCAGGAGAAAAATCAGCAAACCCGCCCTCAACTTCATCTCCACCCGTAAGTTTATTTAGTGCATTTGCAATAAACTTAGGTATTCTGCCCGTGCTTGACCAAGATTGTTGACTGTCAGGCTTAGGTGTTGATGAAAATGTTGGGCTTTCTTTGTATATTGGATCGCCTTTATAGTCCTCGTTGATAGCGACACTAATAAATGGATCAGCAACTGTTGGAGAAAAGAATGTTAAGAAATGATCAAAAGCACCTATGGGGCTTAAACTTTCTACGGCAGTTCCTACTATAGTGCTTGTTGCCTCTCCTGCGGTGTATTCGCCTCTTGCAGTTCTGCTTAAAGCTCTTCCAAAGTTAACTGCCATGTTAAGCCCATAACTTAATGGAATGGTTACAAATTTGTCATCCATTAAACCGAAAGTTGGTAAAACCAAATTGTGTTCCAATATATATTTAGGAAGTTCATCATAATCTTTTATGCCATCTTCATCTTCATCCCCTGACAACAACCCATTTATTTGATCTTGTAACATTCCATATAAAACTAATCCTCCCCAAACCTTTCTAACAGTTGGAGATTTAATAGCTGAATTAACTAAAGCCATAGAGCCTTGCAACGATGCGTTATAAAATAAATACATGCTATTCATCATAGCTTTATGTTCGCCGCCTTTAGCAAAGTTTACGGTAACGTTCCTAGCCGCCTGTGCGGCTTGAGAAGCAGTCATTCCTCTTTCTTTCAGTGCTTTGAAGGTTGCTACACGAACACCATTTTCAACTGCGGTGTTAACATCGTCTAAAAGTTTAATTACACTTTTACCTTTTTCATTTACAAATTGACCTTTATTTAAACCAAACTTTTGTTTAATAGAAGATTCACTAATATCATCTAATAATCCTTTTACATTTTCCATTTGATCTTGTAAGTCACTCATTTGGTTAGTGGCATTCTTCCCGCCAGCCTCTACAAACTTTCTATATTCTTCTGACCAAGCACCCTCACTATTTGGAGTTCTAAGTTCTTTTACTATTCCTCTTATAGCACCAAAGGCACCTTTAGTTATCTCAGAAGTTATTCCTTTTTCATCATACTGCTGGATGTTCACGCCCGCAGCCTCTAAGTCTCTGAACAAGTTTGGTATAACAAATGATGGGTTATATGTAGTATTTATCGCAGATAGATATCTGTTAAACTTACCCATAGCTCTTACTAATTTATTACTTTGATGAGGGTTTAAAGCACCTTTCATAGCTCTTGCTATCCTAGCATCCTTAATAAATAATATTTTTTCTGCACCATTTTCTCTTAATATTAATTCATTGTCTGGATCAATGCCTCTACCTCTTCTAGATTGTAATGATTCACCACTTACATCTTCAGCTATATTTTCCATTTCTTTAATTAAGGTAGCGTTGGTAGCGGTCGATCCATCAGCTTGTTCTTCTTGGCCCCGGGTTAGATTAAGGAAGGACAACCCAACTTTATTTCTTTCTCCTCTAGCAATGCTATTATTATTTTGTGCCATTAAAGAAGCAACTATGTTTTGTGCATAGTTATCGTACTTTCTACCTTTTGCACTTTTATCTTCTTTGCCTGCTATTCCAAAATAGTTTGATACTCTTCTTTTTCTTCCATACCCCTCGTCATATAGTAACTTTTCTTGTTCAATATCTAAATCGCCTTGTAATGGCACATAGTTATCATAAACAATAATAGAATCAGGGTCACTTCTGTCTCTTTCTAATGTGTCTTGAGGCAATAATCCTGAATCAATACGTTGTTGTATTGTGTTGTCATTTATCTTTTTAGCTGATGCCAATATGTCATCTATCTTAGCTTTTTCAATTTGTGGTAAGTTTTCAACCCAGTTAAGTATTTGATTAGCTTCAGCATTAGTCATACCTGACCCAACACTATTAGCACCTTTTGTCTTATCTGAAATAAACTTATTACGTTCTAGTGCGTGACGCGCGTAAAGAATAGCATCCACAACTGCCAACTTCTGGCTCGCATATTTCTCTGATGCAAATCCAAAAAAACCAAGATCAACCGCACCTTTTATATTTTTAAGTTCTTGTATCTTGTCATCTGATATATTTAATCCTCTTATTTGTGCCATAAAAGGCTCAAACAATTCTTTTTGTACTTTTTCTACCTTGTCTCCAGCTATGCCTTGATACAACTCTTCTCGTAGATAGGTGTCAACGGCATCTGTAATCTTTATTCCCTTTTCTCTTAGGTTGTCCATTAAAGTTCCTACAGGCAACATGGCATCTTGAAAGCCAATTAACAAATTAGTAGCTTTTTCAGAGGCAACATCAGCAGGCATTATAAATCCTAAACCTTTTGCAATAATCCCTGATAGGTTGTCATATCTAACCTTTTGTCTTCTATCTTCTATATCTTGTGAAATCTGTGCAGAGTTAGGGCTTACTTGACTGACTGGTGTAGTGCTTATTTGAGACCTTTTTCTTTTTTCAGATTGTTGTGGAGTAGAAAACATAGTTCTGACTGTATAAATAGGTAATACTTGAACTGGCTTTCCAAATAAACCACCTTTTTTTAGGGTGCTGTTGTCATATTTAAGTGACATAACTAGCTTATTATCACTGCCGTCTTTATTTTTCCCTTTTGTCCACTCTATTCTTACATCGTTATTGCCTATACCGCCATCAGGTTCTACCTTAATGCCCATATTATCTCTTAATTCATCATAAAACTTCTTATTAAAGTTAGCTCTTTGTGTTTTATAAGCTCTTAACATGTCTTCTATGGCATGTAATACAGATGGATAATTGTGATTTCTTAGTATCTCTTGTTCGTGAGTTAATACAGGTCTTCCCTCTTTGTTTAATCTTTTGCCCCTTATATGTGCAAGGCCAAATCCACGATATCTGCCATTTCCTAAATCTGCATGCTCGCCTTCTTGAACAACAACATGCTCAAGATTACCTCTATTATTTTCTATCAAACCAAATAATTTTATTGCAGGGTTATTTCTAGCTTCTCTTTGTTTTTTCCTAACTTCAATATTGCCAAGAACATCCCCAAACTTTGTTTCTAATCCTTTCATTGGTCTATCAACAAATGATAATGAAGGGTCTTTTGCAAACATACTAGAAAGAATAGAATACTTTATTTCTCTTCCATCATCTTTAGCTTGTTTTATTCTTGCTGGGTCTACAAAATCGTATATAGCGTCAGTTTCGTCTAATCCTTGATTTTCTGTGTCTGTTTCTGATTCGATAGAAAGTTCTCCAGTAACTCTTTCGCGAAATTGTCCATCTCTTCCATAGGGACTTGCTCTACTATAGAGTCTACTTTCTCTATCTGCTGGGGTGAGTGTTTCTGAGATTGTTTCATTATCTATTCCTTTTGCTTGTGCTAAAAATATAGCTCCATCTAAGTAGTCATTGTCGTCTCCACGACCTTTTTGCACGCCTTGAGCAGCAAATAATTGCTTTTCTGCGTACCAAACAAGAGCCTGAAAATCAGCATTAGATATATCTATACCAGTTTCTTGTTTTAAAATTTCTCTTGATCTAACAACAATCTCACGCATTGCTTGTCTATCATCAGAACTTCTAGGGTCTTGTTGTTCTAATGTAGTTCTATTATCATAATATGTTTGAGATGCTAATTGAAGCTCAGTTTTAACGGGTAATTTTATTTTACTAGGTTTAACTCCTAATTTAGCCGCCTCTGATTTTTGTGTTCTATTTCTAAATCTTTCATACTCTCTGTTAAATTGATCAGTAAATAAATAAAGAGCATCTTCATCTTGCGGAATCATATCTATAGACAGTGCTTTTTTAGTTCTTTCTAAAAGGTCTATATCTAAATCAGTTAGAGGATTTTCTGTTGCAGGATTAGCAAGTTTTGTTGATTGTTTTTTGCCGTCAATAGCCAATAAAACTCTATCATAGTTTCTATCAAAAGTTCTTTGTGTTACTGGTTTTTTAAAAACAGAACCAGTTAATCTGTTCATTGTTCTCATAAACCAAATATCTTGAGTTAAATTATCAAAGTTACCAATTAAATTTTGATAAAAACCTTGCCCAATTTTAGCTCCAATAACATAAGACCCGTTCACTGGTGTATTTACAGATTCTTGTGACGGTACATTTACTCCAGTTTTTACGATAAACTTGTCACTTGCTAATTCACCAACTGTTGTTGATTGATTCATAAATGCATTAAATTGTTCTGTAGTTGCGCCTGCTTTAATCATTGAATTGTAGAATTTAAATGCATGCTCCATAGCACTGGCTCTGTCTCCCCATCCAATAATAGGAAATTTACCAGTATTTACCCATGCTTCATATTGTTCTGCTGCATATCCAAAGTTATCTACAACACCCATGCCATTTGATGTAACAGCTAACGCAAAATCAAACGCTAACTTATGATCTGGCTTATTAATATCTGGATATATTATTTTAGATAATAATTTTTTTGTTTTGTCTAATGTTCTGCCATACCAACCAATGGCATTACCATCTCTTTGTAATGCTTTTTCTGCTTCAGCTGCAAGCATAATAGACACACGCTCTCTATTTGCTTCTCTTTCAGTAATATCTTTTGAGTGTATATCATAAACAACATCGCCTCTCTTCTTTTGATGATTAGCTAACGCATCTATTTTTAAAACTCTGCCCTCTTTGGCTGGTGTTGCTTGCTCAGGGTTAGTTTGATATTCAGGTTGAGGAACTATGTTGTTGTTAGAATCATATTCATCAACAATAGTGCTTTCAATTAATGGTCTATTATATTGATCTTGAGTATTTCTAGCTTTTGCAATAGCCGAATATTTTTTATCTATTCTTTGTCCGGATATATCTTGACGCCTTGCCTCAATAAATTCTTGACTATATTGTCGTATATTTGTTCCAATTCTTGCTCTGCGGTCGCCACTGTAAGAACGATCTTGTTTGAGTTTTTGGATTCCGTCTTCTGTGACTGTTTCATAAAATTCTCCTAAGTCAAAAATTGCCTTTTGATTTCCTGCTTCTGCAGTATATAGAGCGTCTCTAGTGTCTTCAATAACCATAGTTGCGTCTAAATAAAATAAGCCATCACCTTTAGGGTTGTCTTTTGTCTTTTTATTTAACCATCCACCAGCGTAAACTTTGTTATTTAAACTCATTGACCCAGCTATTTTAGTCATAATCTGAACATTTTTAGCATAATCTCTTATTAAACTAGGTGTAATAAGTTCAGGTCTTGTAACAATCTCAGCCGCTTTAACTGGAGCAACTGCTTTTCCTTTACTAGGTATAAAGAATGTATCAGGGTCTATTGTAAAACCATCAGGGTTATCTTTAATGAATCCAATTAATCTGTTCTCAAGCCCTTCTAATTCAGAAGATGTTTTAGAATACTTAAATTGCTCTTTTCCTTCAAATACAGGATTTTTAGCTAGTACAAGTGGCCCAACTTGTATAACACGGTCCGCTGAAACAACTGGTTGTGTTGTTGTTCTATCGTAAAAATAAGAATGTCTCTCAGGATCAAAGCCAACTTGTACGAATGTGGGATCATTCATAGCGGCTTGAGCTTCTGCAAAAGAATTATCAGGAGTTGTTTGAACTAAATCACCAGAAATTGTAGCATAAGGAGTTTTTGTCATTCTTTTAGCTTTAGTAATGTCTCCTGTTTCTCTAAATTCAGCACCAAATGGTTTTCTTCTAGCTATATCTAATCCCTTATTTTGATCTGCTTCAGACATTGTAAAGTCTGCATTTGTTATTATAGCAGTAGATTCATGTGATATAGCTTTCCCTGCCATATTATGTATAGTTGGAACCCATGTGCCTTTTGTTGTGTAAGCTGGGATATCTAATCTTAATTTTACTCTTGTTCCTTCAGGTATTTCTTGTAATTTGTTTATAATTGCTTTTTTCTTTTCTCCAGCTAAAGCCTCTCTCATTTCATTAACTGTTGCAGGAGCAGGAACAGTTTCATAAGGAACTATAGGCTTTACATCATTAACTAACTTATCATATTGTGCGTAATCTATTTTGCCTTGATATAATTTTTCAGACGCTTTAGTTAAGGCATCTATTCTTGTTGTTACATCTTTAAATGATTGTTTTATTCTTTGTATATTGCCCAACTCAGGCCTTATATATCCTGCCACTACACCAGCTGTAGAATGTTTCTTTTTGCTTTTTGCTTCAGCTGGTATACTTGCTCTTTGTTTAATCTTCTCTTCTAGATTGGTAGATTTAATATTCTCAAATATCTCATCAGTCTTAGCAAATCCTGTATCAATATGAGATGTGAATATAGCTCTAATAAATCTAGCAATTTTATCAAATAGTGATTTAGGCTTACCTACAACAGATAGTCTACCCGCTGCGTAATCACGATACATCTCTGCAATGGCTTCTTCTGCCTGTTCTTCTTTTGTATAGTCTGTCCCATCACTTTTCTTTTGATATAACTGTACAGCTCTTTCCATGTATGTGTATTTTCTTGTTGTCTGCTGGCCATTTATTTCTGTTACATACTTTCTTTTGTTAGCCGCATTAACCAGTATGCTGTACTCCTGCTCACTAAAGAAATTCATATCTTTTAGGGCATGAATTAATTCGTGATTCATTACGCCACCAAGTTTTTCTGTAAGTTGTGCCTCTGTAAGATTAGGATCATATAAATCCATAGCTAATCCAATTACACGCTTACCATTAGGTGATGTGCTAAAGTACCCTTCTATAGATGCATCATTTTCAACTATGGACTCGCCTTCAAGGCTAATGTCTTTTAAACCCATATCTTTAAGTTGAGTCTTTAATGCGTTCATCACAGAAGTTAATTTTAACTTATAGGCGTCAGTAAAGTCTGCTTTTTCTGTTTTGTCTGATGTTCTTTTAGCAGTGTAATCAGGCACTATTTTACTAGCAGAATATTTATTTTTTGCTTTACCGTAAACAAGATTAGATGCTTTTTCTATAGCCGCAGCTTCATCTTGTAGCGTCAAATATTCTTGGGCAAACGCATCTAGCTGTTGATCTGCATCTGGTATAGTTGCTCTGTTTTTTTCTACATCTTTTTGTAAAGCTATTAATTCTTCGGCTCTAGATTTAACGGCTTCAGACTCAGTTTTAAGATCAACTATATTATCGTCATCCTTAACAAGCTTACCTTTAGTCCCATCTTTAACGTATCCAGAATCTTTAAAAAACGTAATAGTGTCTTCTGCCTCTGATTTAGTTATGTTTAAAATGTTTTGTAAATTTTTTACATTAAGTCTGCCCGTGGCAGCAAGTTCAGTTGTTACATATGCGGCATCTTCTGCAAAGATTTGTATATCTTCATCTGTTTGCGCACTAAATATTTGTCTTTCAAATAATGCTTTTCCTTGTGAAAGTATTGGCTTTTGCTTAACTCTTTCACGTTGTGCAGACTCCGGCCCGATAGAAGACTCTAACTCATCTATAGTTACATCTGCGCTTGGTTCTGTAGTGCCGGTTCTTTGTCGAAGCTGTGCTATTCTTAATGCTTCATCTTTAGGTAGGTCCGCTAAAGGAACAGGCTTAAATGGAGTTCTTGTTTCTCTAGCTGCTTGTGTAGGATCAGCTTGCTCTCTAGCAACTTTATTATCCACGGCAGTCTGAACCATTTGCTTGCCTAGCTTTTCTTTAAAAGGCTCTGCTTGTTGTACAGGTTCTTGTTGCGGGCCTTCTTCTTGACCTTTTACAACAGTTTGAGCTTTCATGCCTTTTAGCTCTTGATAATTCTTAGCTCTTTGTTGAGCCTGTTGTTCCATTAAAGTTAAATCTTGAGATAGCTCTTGTGTTTTGCTAGTAGCTCTTTTGCCACCAACTATTTCTCCAGAGCCTCTAATTGTTCCACCAAGTAGACCAGCAGCTACGCCAACCTCTATGTACTCATCCATAGCTTCTTCGCTAAGAAGGTCCTTACCAGCTTGCGCTCTTTCAAGAACTTGTTGCCCTATTTCTGTGGGAGTTTCTGTGATTATACCTAATCCAATGCCTTTTACACCTCTTGTAAATAAACCGCCTCCAGAAACTAATGGAGCCATAAATCCTCTTACAAGAAATCTATCTGCTACCGCATCAAAAGCAGCTTGCGGAATAGATGCTAAGAATGCAGCGCCTTCATCTATCTCTATCTTATTACCTTTTTCTATTTCTTCTTTTTGAGCTTCACGATTCTGACCATAGAAAAAAGGTATATTTGCACCTATAGCACCAGTAATTGCTCCTATAGTTCCTCCAATAGCTGTTCCTGCTGGTCCAAGAAAAGAACCTGCCAATGCCCCTGCTTTACCACCCGCATATCCACCAGCTAAACTAGGAGCTAAATTAGGCAACTGCTGACCTAAGTTTGCTGACATATAATCTATAAAACCGCCTACACCGTCTATATCGGCTAACTGCCTAGAGCTTTTTGCAGATTCTTGTAATTCTTTTTCGTTATTTTCAGCTACACTAGCGCCGTACTCTTGCAAGCCTTCTAGACCTAGTTTTTTACCAATGCCTTCTAAAGAAGAGCCATAGCTTTGTTGAATTAAATCAACACCTCTGCCTATACCAGTAGTAAAAAGATTGTCATCTTCTTTTGCTTGTACATCTGTAGTTTGTGGAGGCAGACCATCATTAGATATATAATTTTGTATTTTATCTAATTCTTCTTGATTAGGCGTCTCTCCTTCTATTCTAAAATCATATAACTTTCCAGAAATTGGACTTATTGTAGAATATAATCCCATTTACTTACTCGCTGGTAAATTTTTAGTAATTATCTCGTTTCTTGGCCGTATTTGTGCTTCTCCGAACAACTGGCTTTTTTGTGTTTCTAAATCAACAATAGACTTTTTAATTGCATCAATTCGTGCCTGAACTTCTGGAGTAACATTTCCATAACTATCTTTCATTAAATCTTGTATTAATTTTTCTTTTGAAGAAATAGCTGTGTTGTATGTATTTATAGCTGATATCGCTCCAGACCTTGTTAATCTACCTTTACCTGCTGCTGTTATCTTAGCTTGTTGTAGCTTGCTGCGCGCATTAAGGATGTCGTTAATACCTTCTTCGTATCTTTTATTAGCCTCATTAAACGCATCAAGGCCTTTCATTCCACCTTCACCTATAGCTCCAGCTAATGTTGGCTTATCTGATGCAAGTATACCTAAGCCTGCTTGAGCTAAAGCCATATACTTATCAAAGTTTCTATCTTTATTTAAACCAGCTTGTCTTTTTAACAACTCTTGCTCTATTGATAAAGCCTTAGGCTCTGCAGAAGTTAAATTTAACTTTTGTTCAGGTTTCTTTTCTGGAATATTTGCAGGAGCATCATTAATTGCTTGATCTATTCCCGTTGTGTCTTCTTCTGTAATTGTTCCTTCTTCTACATCATCTGAACCAAAATAATTAAATGGATTTAAATATCCTCCTAATGTATCAAGATTTTCTAATGCAGCGGGGAAACTTCCTCCAATATAATCTACTAATCCATCGCCAAACTTAGAATTGTCTTCTGGTAATCCATCTTGCGCTCTTATAACCCCACCTTCTGCCATAGCTTGAGGCTCTACAGCTGGTGATTTTTTATTAAAGATGTCTGCAAAAGCACCTAATCCTGCCATTGTTGAGTCAGGTCTGCCATATGTTTTTCTACCGGGTCTTTGTGGGCCCTTGCCACCAAAACCCAAAGGTTGGCCTATTCTATTTTGACCTGTGTTAAAAGGTGATCCACCAAAACCATTAAAAGGTCTTCTGTATTCCATGTCTGTTGCGATTGGATTAAAAGGCTGTTGTATAGGCATAGCCGGTCTTGGCTGCATAA
>UEXN01003293.1_pt1 | contig 10606 bp, 12 predicted proteins | sample 1796711 | NCBI WGS metagenome assembly UEXN01 (sample SAMEA4772470, study PRJEB27181) | metagenome | reverse complement strand
CTCTATAAGGGTAAGTGTTTTTTACCTTAACATAATATAGGAGATAGAATATGTTTAAACGTATGTTTCAAAAACTACAAGAAAATCAACAACGCAGAGCCGACTATTGGATTCTTATGAATTTAAGTGATAAGGAACTGCATGATATGGGGATCAGTCGTGGCGAAATCAGGCAAAAAGTCTACGGTTAATGCGGCAGGAAATTATACTAAGCCTAGTATGCGTAAGCGTCTTGTCGCATCCGTTAAAGCTGGCAGCAAAGGTGGAAGGGCTGGACAGTGGTCGGCTCGTAAAGCCCAAATGGTCGCAAAGCAATACAAAGCAAAAGGTGGGGGCTACAGGTAGTGGCCCTCTCTAAATCACAAAAGTCTTTAAAGAAATGGACTAAGCAAGATTGGCGAACTAAAAGTGGGAAGCCTAGTGCTAAAACTGGTGAGCGTTATTTACCTGATAAGGCTATTAAGTCTCTTAGCAGCAGTGAGTATGCCGCTACAACCAGAGCTAAACGAAAAGGCACGAAGGCAGGTAAGCAGCATGTGGCTCAACCTAAAGGCATTGCAAAGAAAACCGCTAGATACAGGAGAACCTGATTATGGCAAGTACTATTATTGATGACTACAAAATATTTCCACGACTAATGATGCTAGTTGTGACTATACTTACATATCAATCTGTACATTGGTATATGTCATTACCTGATCCTAGTAATGGACAAGCGGGTCTTGTATCTGTTTGTATGGGTGCATTAACAGGTTGCTTTGGTATTTGGATGAATAAAGAAGCAAAGACAGATAGAGGTTCTAAATGATTCAAGCGTTACTTGGCCCTATTACAAGTTTAGCAGGAACATGGTTAAATGGTAAAGTTGAAACTAAAGCTGCCGAAACTAAGGCTAAAGTTGCAAAGGCTGAAGCTGAAGCGCAGATTATGTTGTCTCGTGCAACCAGTGAGGCAGATTGGGAAAAGATTATGGCTCAAGGTAGTCAGTCTTCGTGGAAAGACGAGTGGCTGACTATTTTATTTTCTATACCATTAATACTCGTATTTACAGGTGAGTGGGGTAGAGAAGTAGTACAGAATGGGTTTGTAGCATTAGACAGTATGCCTCAGTGGTATAGCTATACATTGGGTGTAATTGTGGCTGCGTCCTTTGGTGTACGTTCAGCTACTAGATTTTTTGGAAAGAAGTAATGGCATTTAAATTATCAAGCAGAAGCATGAGAAAACTAAAGGGTGTAGACGAAGGTTTAGTTGCAGTCGTAAAAGACGCTATTAGTATTACAAAAGTAGACTTTGGTGTTACCTTTGGTCTACGTACACTAGAAGAACAAAAGAAACTGTACGAATCTGGTAGATCACAGACTATGAAGTCTAAACATCTTGAGGGTCGTGCAGTAGATCTAGTCGCATATTTTGGTTCAGACATTTCTTGGGAACTTAATGTCTATGATGACATCTGTGATGCTATGGCTGAAGCTGCTAGAAAGAATGATGTAGCAATTAAATGGGGTGCTGCATGGAGTGAAGGAGACATTAGAGAGTATGCTGGTACTGCAGAAGATGCAATGAACGCATACGTAGATCTCCGTAGGTCACAAGGACGTAGACCTTTTATTGATGCCCCACATTTTGAAATGATGTAATATGGCTCGTGAATTAACAGAACGTCAACAAAAGTTTTTAGATGTGCTTATGGATGAGGCAGGTGGCGATGTTACTATGGCTAAGAAACTTGCTGGGTATTCGCCCAATACACCTAACCGTGAGATAACCAATAGTCTTAAAGAAGAGATTATTGATGTAACACACAGTTACTTAGCACGTAATGTACCTAAAGCTGCAATGGCTATGGTTAGTGCTTTGTACGATCCTACTGAGTTAGGTATTCGTGATAAGATGTCTGCAGCTAAAGAATTACTAGATCGTACTGGTTTGGTTAAAACTGAAAAGATGCAGGTAGAAGCTAAGGGTGGTGTTATGTTAATGCCAGCTAAACAATCACAGGATGACGATGACTAAGCCATTAGGACAATGGAAACTACCACAACCGACTGACCTACAAGAAGACAATGAATGGGTTCCTATTCCACGTGTAGCAAGAACAATACCCTTTGGATATGAATTAGATCCAGAAGATGACGGAATACTCTTGCCAATTGATAACGAACTTGATATGCTTGTGAAAGCCAAGAAGTACTTAAAACAGTACTCTTATCGTGAGGTTGCCAACTGGCTAACCCGAAACACTGGCAGAACCATATCTCACGTAGGATTAAAGAAACGGTTAGATAATGAGCGAAGAAGAAAAAACAAAGCTGGAAGCCTACGCAGATGGGCAGACTATGCGAAAAAGGCAGTCGCCAAAGCGGAAGAAATCGAACGCAACCGCATCGGGGCGAAAGCGCAAGACAGCGACAACCAAGAAACAAACGCAGCCTGAACCAGCTAGAATAGTAGAACCTGAACTAGCACCTGTAGAAGAACAGCATAATGTAATATTTAAACCTAATGCTGGACCACAAACAGACTTCTTAGCTGCAGGTGAACGTGAAGTATTATATGGCGGTAGTGCTGGTGGTGGTAAGTCATATGCAATGCTCGCTGACCCATTACGATTTATGGGGCACCCAGCTTTCTCAGGATTGCTTTTGCGGCATACTACAGAAGAACTAAGAGAACTTATCTTTAAGTCTCAAGAAATGTATCCTAAGATATGGCCTGGAATTAAGTGGTCAGAACGTAAGATGCAATGGACTGCACCCTCTGGTGCTAGACTGTGGATGTCCTACCTTGATAGAGAAGACGATGTATTAAGATACCAAGGTCTTGCGTTTAGCTGGATTGGTTTCGACGAATTAACTCAGTGGCCTACTCCATTTGCTTGGAATTATATGCGAAGTCGCTTGAGATCTACTGCAAGTGATTTACCTGTATATATGAGAGCTACTACCAACCCAGGAGGTAGAGGTCATCATTGGGTTAAAAAAATGTTTATTGATCCTGCTCCGCATGGTAAACCGTTTGATGCAACAGATATTGAAACAACTGAAGTATTACGTTATCCTGCTGGACATGCCAAAGCTGGTAAGCCTTTATTCAAACGTAGGTTTATACCTGCCCGTCTTTCCGATAATCCTTACCTAGCAGAACAAGGTGACTACGAAGCAATGCTTCTGTCTTTACCTGAACAACAACGTAGGCAGTTACTTGACGGTGATTGGGATATTAAAGAAGGCGCAGCCTTTACAGAGTTTGATAGAAACATTCACGTAGTTGAACCCTTTTATATTCCTAGTAACTGGGTAAAGTTTAGAGCATGTGACTATGGGTACGGAAGTAAGTCTGGTGTAGTTTGGTTTGCTGTTGCACCTAATGAACAATTAATTGTATACAGAGAGTTATATGTAAGTAAGGTATTAGCTGCAGATTTAGCAGATATGATTGTAGACTTAGAGGCTGAAGATGGAAATATTAAGTATGGCGTTCTTGATAGCTCTTTATGGCACAAGCGTGGTGATACTGGCCCATCATTGGCTGAACAAATGATTCAACGTGGATGTCGTTGGCGTCCATCAGATAGATCTAAAGGTTCACGTGTAGCTGGTAAAAACGAAATACATAGAAGGCTGCAAGTTGACGAATTTACAGAAGAGCCTCGTATGGTGTTTTTTGATACTTGTACCAATATGATTTCTCAATTACCAGCCTTACCAATTGACAAAAGAAACCCAGAGGATATTGATACAACCTCTGAAGATCACTTGTACGATGCTTTAAGATATGGTATTATGTCAAGACCACGGTTTAGTATATTTGACTACGATCCAAATGGAAGACCACAGGGTGGTATGCGAGTAGCAGATGCTACCTTTGGTTATTAAGGGAAGATAAATGGCAGAAGAAAACGAAGGCTTTATTGAAGATGACGCTATTGTATTAGCAGATAGCGAAGACTCTACTATTGATGATGCAGATACTTCTAAAATTATTCCATTTATTATGGAAAAATATAATCGTGCAGATGATTATAGACAGCAAGATGAAGATCGTTGGTTACGTGCATATCGTAACTATCGTGGCTTGTATGGTTCTGACGTACAGTTTACAGAGGCAGAAAAGTCTAGGGTATTTATTAAAGTAACTAAAACAAAAACATTGGCTGCGTATGGTCAAATTGTTGATGTATTATTTGCAGGACAAAAGTTTCCACTTACTGTAGATCCTACAGAACTTCCTGATGGCGTTGTAGCAGATGTAAACTTTGATCCTAAAGAACCTGAACAGCTAAAACAATCAGGCATGGATGAGATTGTAAATCCGTATGGGTTTGCTGGTGATGGTAAAGAACTACCTGCAGGTGCTACAGCTAAGACACTTGCAGAAAGTTTAGGTCCAGTAAAAGATAAACTACAAAACATTGATGGTGTACGTGAGGGAGTAGGCAAAACACCTACTGCAATTACTTTTAGTCCAGCTATGATTGCTGCTAAAATGATGCAAAAGAAAATACACGATCAATTAGAAGAATCTAGTGCAAGTAAACATTTACGTAGTACTGCTTTTGAAATGGCACTATTTGGTACTGGTGTAATGAAAGGTCCGTTTGCGGTAGATAAAGAATACCCTAACTGGAATGAAGAAGGTGAATACTCACCTATAATTAAAACTATACCACAAGTATCTCATGTATCTGTGTGGAACTTTTATCCAGACCCAGATGCAAATAATATTGAAGAAGCGCAATTTGTAATTGAACGTCACAAAATGTCACGTACACAATTACGTAATTTAAAAAGACGTCCGTACTTTAGGAACTCTGTAATTGATGAAGCAATACAGTTAGGAGAAAACTATAGTAAAGAATCTTGGGAAGATGATCTTTCAGATTATGCACCAGAGCATGGTGTAGAGCGTTACGAAGTACTAGAGTATTGGGGTATGGTAGATACTGAAATGCTTGTAGAGCAAGGCGTAGATATTCCCGATGAGTTAAGTGAAGTAGATGAATTACAAGCTAATGTGTGGATTTGTAATGGTAAGCTATTGCGAATGGTACTTAATCCGTTTAAACCTGCTCGTATTCCTTATATGGCTGCTCCATATGAATTAAACCCATACTCATTCTTTGGTGTAGGTATTGCAGAAAATATGGACGATACCCAAACCTTAATGAATGGTTTTATGAGAATGGCAGTTGACAATGCTGTATTATCTGGTAATCTTTTAATTGAGGTTGATGAAACTAACTTAGTCCCAGGCCAAGACCTGTCAGTATATCCTGGGAAGGTATTTAGACGCCAAGGTGGTGCCCCAGGGCAAGCTATCTTTGGTACTAAGTTTCCAAATGTTGCTGCAGAAAACTTGCAGCTATTTGATAAAGCAAGGGTATTAGCAGATGAGTCAACTGGATTTCCATCTTTTGCTCATGGTCAAACAGGGGTATCGGGTGTGGGTCGTACTGCTTCTGGTATTTCTATGCTTATGGGTGCCGCACAAGGTGGTGTAAAGAACGTAATTAAAAACGTAGACGATTATTTACTTCGTCCGTTAGGTGAAGGTTTATTTAGATTTAATATGCAGTTTGACTTTGATCCTAATATTAAAGGGGATCTTGAAGTTAAAGCACGTGGTACAGAAAGCCTTATGGCTAACGAAGTACGTAGTCAGCGTCTTATGCAGTTTATGCAAATATCTTCTAGCCCAGCACTTGCGCCTTTTGCAAAGTTTCAGTACATCATAAGAGAGATTGCAAAGTCTCTTGAGTTAGATCCAGACAAAGTAACTAACAATATGGATGAAGCAGCTATTCAAGCAGAGCTAATGAAAGGCTTTCAACAGCCAGCAGCAGAAGCAAACCCAATGGACCCCACAGGAGCAGGGGGTGGTAACATAGGTACAGGACAAGTACCTACACCTCAAGAACAAGGATTTAGTGGAAATGATCAAGGACAAGGAGCACCTCAAGAAGCTCAAGGGGCTGGTGAACAACCAGCAGCAATGGGGCCAGTTCAGTAACTATTTAGATGAAGTAATTGCACAACAGCATCGTGCTATGGAGCAAACAGATAATGACAAAGTTATGTATAGAGCGCAAGGTGCAATATACCAACTACGTAGATTAAAATTACTTAGAGATGAAGTGTTAAAAAATGGCTAATAAAAAAGTAGGTACAAAAACAGGCAAGCAAACACAAGCAGGAAGAGATGTATATGTAACTCCTGAAGGTGAGAATGTGTCTGAAAAATCTACTACATTTAAATACAAAGGTAAATGGATAAATGTACCTAGTATACACGATGGTCATAGATACGATGATGACACATTAAAAATTATGTTAGAAGCTGAAATAATTACGCCAACAAGTACACACGAAAATAGACAAGAGGCAGAAGCAGCCGCAAAAAAACGTAGTGATAAATTAAAATTTAACAAAGGTGGAACCCCAATGAAAGATCAAATGGAACTTTTTGAAGACGGTGGCCTCAAAGATGAGGGTGGCACAGTAGATGAAGTATCTGGAAACGAAGTTCCAATTGGTGGCACTAAAAAAGGTGTGCGTGATGACGTATCTGCTATGGTAAGTGAAGGTGAGTTTGTTTTTCCTGAAGATGTAACACGTTACATTGGATTAGATAAACTTATGCAAATGCGACAAGAAGCTAAGATGGGCCTAAAACGTATGGAAGCTATGGGTCAAATGGGTAATGGTGATGAAGCTACTATCCCAGACGATATGCCATTTGGTATGGCTGATCTTGTTATTGTGGCTGGTGACACTGGTGAAGAACTAGAAATGCAAGAAGGTGGTTTTGTAACACGTCCTACTACCGCTTCTCGTACACAACCACAACCTACGTATACTCCACCGCCACAGCGACCTACAGTAGGACAACCTACAACAACTCGTAGACTTACACCTGAAATTGAACGCCCAGAAAGAACTCCTATTGACTTTAAAAAGCTAATGGGCGAAGCTAGTATTACATATGTAGAGTATCGTAATGCATCAGGTGCTAATATGATGATACCTCATATTGGTGGTGTGCCTGTATTTCCTATTCCTGAAGGATATACTATATATTCTCCTGAAAATAAAGATTCTGTGGAAAACTCAAACACAACAGAAGGCAATGTTGTAAAAGAAATAAATAAAGTTACCAGAGGCGAAAGTGGTCCTGACAGAGATATTACTGCAGAAATACAAGCAGAGTATGATAATGCTCCTGCTCCTATTAATTGGGGAGAATTAAGTACAGAAGAACTTATTGCTAAAAGTAATGAAATAACTGGTACAGGTAGACTTATAGCTAATGGTGCTATGCTACTTATGGGTCCAGTTGGTGCATTTGGTCATATAGCTATGCGTGATCAAGATAAAAAAGCATACGCTGCTATTGTAGCTAAATTAGAAGCTGGCGGTTTATCTCTAGAAGAAAGAGCTAGTCTTACTGAACTTAGAGATACACTGGGCAAAACAGTAGGGCCAGAAAGTAAAAGTATTTTTGGTAGTATTGTTGATGGTATTACAAGTGCGTTTAGTTTGCCTACAACTAAAGCAGAAGAAGCTAAAGTAAAAATAAAGCAAGAAGAAGTTTTACCTACAGCACCTGTAGAAACTGCTCCTACACCTGAAGAAGTATTAATGCAGCAACCTGTTACTGCAGCACCTGTACAAACAGGAGATCCAGAGGCTTTTACCTACAGTCCTTCTGTAGTTGATATGAAGAGGCCAGATACTCCGATAACTTTAGGTGGTGGAGATCCTATGCTACCATCAACTACTTTTGCTGCTGCGCCTACTATTCCCGCACCTATAGACCCTTATGGAGTAGGTCAGCAAGGTGAGTTTGCAGGAATGTCACCCCCAGTTATGCCAAGTGTAGCAGCTATACCGCAAGCATCTCCACAAAGACAAAGTGCTAAAGAATATAGTGATGTTTTAAGATCGCAAGGAATTATACCTAGTATAGCTGATATGCAAGCAGCAGGATATACAGATACTGAGATTTCATCTATTGGTCCTGCAAGTTCTCCTAGCGCATTAAAAGTAACAATTGATACACCTACACAAACAGAAGATGTATTTGGTATTGGTAAACAAGGTGAATTTACCATGCCTACTCCTGTAACGCCTATGGCTGCTGGGCAGCAAGGTGCTATGAGTGCAACAATACCTACAGGATTAGGTGTTGATCCTCGTAAACCTATTACTACTACAGGAGGTGCTCAAGCTACTGTATTTCAAGAAAAACAAACTGCAGAAGCTGAAGCAAAAAGAAAACAAGAACTACAAGAATCTAAAGATCGGGCTGAAGCACAAGAAAAATTACGATTACAAGAACAGCAAGAGTTTGCTGCATCCTTACAAAAACAACAAGAAACTTCTGCAGCAGAATTGTCTGCAGCTAAAGAAGCTGCCGATTTAAAATTTAATGAAGAAATGAATAAAATACGTCAAGAACAAGCCGATGAAATAGAAACTCTTGTTGCTCAAGGTGTAGACAGAGCTTTAGCAGAAGCTACAGCAGCAAGGAAAGCAAAAGATAAAGAAGATACAGCAAAAGAAACTAAACAGTACACAGAGACTCTTGCAGAAACAGGAACGGCAACTAGAACAGGTACTGCTGCTCCTGCAACTTCTATTAAACCTAAAGCTAAACCAACAACAAAAACTGAACCTTCATTTAGTGAAGCATTTAGTGCAGCAAGAAAAGCAGAAAAAACAGCAGGAAAAAAATCTGGAACTAGTACATTTGAATACAAAGGTAAATCATATACAACAAAAACTGCAGAAGAAGCAGCACCCAAACCTGCAGCTAAATCTGTAGTTGATAGAAGTAATGAAAAATCTACACGTTTAGATTCAAGTAATCCTAATACAAGTACTAACATTACTAATCACTTATCTAATGTAGAAAAAGAATCACTAAAAGCTAATCCCGCATTAGCAGGACATTATACTGCTACTGCAAATAGACGTGCTAATGAAGCTGCTGGTGGAGATACTTCCAATACAGATGCTGCAAATGAAGCATCAGATAATAAAATTGTATGCACAGCCATGAATAACTCGTATGGTTTTGGTTCTTATCGTCAAGCTATTTGGTTATCTTATTCTAAAGATCACTTGACAAAAGAACATGAGCTAGGTTATCATACATTGTTCTTACCTTTAGTAGACTTAGCGTATAATAAAAATAATAAATTTGTACGTAAAGCACTAGAGCATATTGCACGTCATCGTACTGCAGACCTTAGAGCATCTATGCAAAATAAAAAACGAGATACTTTAGGTCGTGTATACAGATCTATCTTAGAACCTTTAGTATATACAGTAGGTAAGTTTAGAACAATTACAGGAATATAATATGGAATTTTCAGAATATACTCAACTTGTAGCTAAACGTTTTAATGGCTTACAAGAAGATGATAAAGATGTTATCCGTAGTTTAATGGGTACATCACAAGGCCGTGTACTGGGTAAAGTACTAGGTCCAGAAATAATGACTAACGTTAACTTAGGTAAAGCTAAAAAACCAGTTGTTAAAAAACGTGGACTAGCAACACGTTAAATTGCTAGATACGCTGGCTACTCATCCCCCTACCAACACTAGGCTACGGTGGCCCCAGTAAGGAACGTAAAATGGCTAATGATATTATGGCAGAAGAAATGCAAACAGAAAAGAAAGTTGCATTTGCCAATCGTAAGTATAGTAATGAAGATAAATTAAAAAAAGATGAAGAAGAACTAGAGCAACTTATTGCAGAACAACGTGGTGAAACTAAAGAAGAAGATCAAGAAGCTGAACCCGTAGGCGCAGAAGAAAAAAGTTTTAAGAAACGTTATGGTGATTTACGCCGCCATATGCAAGAAAAAGAAAAGTCGTGGGATGAAAAGTTTAAACAACTTGAAGGCCAACTAAAAGACGTAACACAAAAAGAAATTAAACTACCTAAGTCAGATGATGACATTGAAGCATGGGCAACACAATATCCCGATGTAGCAGCTATAGTAGAAACTATTGCAATTAAAAAGGCACGTGAGCAAGCTGCAGGATTAGAAGATCGTGTAAAAGAAATTGATGAAATGAGAGCTACAGCCTCACGTGAAAAAGCTGAAGCTGAACTTATGAAAGCCCATCCTGACTTTGGTGATATTCGTGATAGTGATGATTTTCATCAGTGGGCAGATGAACAACCTAAATGGGTACAAGACGCATTATACGAAAATGATAATGATGCTCGCTCTGCCGCACGTGCTATTGATCTGTATAAATCAGATCGTAATATCAAAACTAAAAAACCTGCAGACAATAAAGATGCTGCACGTTCAGTAAACAGCCGTAATAGTCGTAGTCAACCTGAAGATAATGATACGTCCGTAACATTTAAAGAATCTCAGGTAGCTAAGATGTCACCACAACAATACGAAAAAGCTGCCGATCAAATTATGGAAGCTATTCGTACTGGTAAATTTATTTACGATATGTCTGGTTCTGCCAGATAAAGCTATTGACATATAATATATTTATGATATAACTATATGTACAATCGGTAGTATGGCCCTGTTAGGTATTAACTACAGTTACCCATACTGCCAATTAA
>UEXN01003275.1_pt1 | contig 10635 bp, 7 predicted proteins | sample 1796711 | NCBI WGS metagenome assembly UEXN01 (sample SAMEA4772470, study PRJEB27181) | metagenome | reverse complement strand
CGTGGACTGTACCGGCTGGAGGGTTGAATGGCCTTTCATTAAACATTTTATGTGCTGGGTCAAGTACATTTACTATGGGTGTTACAGGCGTCCAACTTGAGGTTGGCAATTCTGCTTCAGATTTTGAACACCGTTCCTTTCAAGAAGAACTTGCAGCTTGTCAAAGATATTTTCAAGTTCATGCTGGATTAAATATTAGAGGTTATGCTTCTACTGGATTTACTAGAGTAGAAAACATGGTATCACTACCAGTAACAATGAGAGCCAACCCAACAAGTGCAATAACTGTAACTGGAAACTCTACTAATGTTAGAAGTGGTGTTTCAACATATTCTGGTTTTAGATTGGGCAACACAACAAATGGTGCTATTTTATCAGTTGAATCTGCAGCTGGTGGAATAACACATATTTCTAATAGAACAGAAACATTATCGGCGGAGTTATAGAAAATGAATGAAATGAATATTACGTCAGCAAAATATGTAACTGATGATAAGGTAATGATATTTGTCACTATTGATGGTCAAGAAATGACAGTACCTACAGACCCAGCGAACATACACTATGATAAAATTATACGTCAAGTAGAATCTGGTGAACTAACAATTAAAGACGCAGACTAAATAAGATTATAGGAAAAAACAATGGCAGCGATAATTACAGAAAAGTTCAGACAGTCAAGTGCAAAGTCTTTTAAGGACTCATTTGGTACTGACAAATATTATATGTTCGTGGGTAAATCACAACCTTGGACATCAGAGGGTGCGACTTCAGATAGTCTTCCCCCTGCTCCTGTAGATAGTGTTGCACCAGAATCATATTATTGGGATGATATGCTTGCCGCAAAATTGATTGGTACTACTAATACAACTTTTGCAATTCCTCGTAGGAATTATTCATCATCATCTGCCTTTGATATGTATCGTCACGATGTATCTGGTACAACGACTACAGGAAACTACCCAACAAAAACAACAACATCAAGTGGTGCAAATTCAGTTTATAACTCAACGTATTACTTCATGACTACAGCAAATCGTGTATACAAAGTATTGTATAACGGTGACCCTGTTCAAACTGGTGCTACAAACATTTCTGGGTCAGAACCAGTAACTGAGGCATCAGGGCCATTTTGGCATGATGCAAACTATTACCTAAAGTTTATGTACTCTCTGACAACTTCAGAAGTTCAAAACTTTTTGACCACAGACTTTATGCCTGTGACGATTACTGCAAACTCTGCTGCTAACCGTCCAATCAATGTTGTTATGGTAACAAGTGGTGGGTCATCATATCCAAACGGTACGTTCTATACCAAAGTTCGTGGTGATGGTACGACAACTGCAATCATTAAACTGGTTGTATCTGGTGGTGCAATTCAAGAGTTTGGTGACGGTGCAACGAAAACAAGTATGCAGAATGCTGGTGTAGCATATTCTTTTGCACAGGTAGATTTAGCAGGAACAAATATATTTACAAACACTGCGGCAACTACTGCAATTGCTGGTTCGACATTAACATCGTGGAACAATGCAACTGCTGGTGCAATCACTCCAATCATTGAACCAACTGGTGGTCACGGTACGGATGATGTTAAAGAACTTGGTGGACACTATGTCATGGTTCAAGGAAAGTTTGAACCTTCAGACGCAGACGCAACACAAGTAAACGATTTTAGAAGAGTTGGTATTTTGAAAAATCCAAATGCTGGTGGTTCTGCAGCATCAGTCGCATCAGCAAGAACAACCAATGCACTAATCGTTAGTGGTTCAATTGGAACAAACTATCAAGCAGATGAACTTATCACACAGGCAACAACTGGTGCTCAAGGTCGTGTAATTGAGTTCGATGCAACTAACAAAATTCTGTACTATGTTCAAGAAAAATATGCTTCTTATGGACTTGATACAAATAAAAACCTAACCGTATTTTCTACGAATGCTGCGGTTACTGGTGGGTCATCAAGTGCAAGTTATAGTGTAGATACTTCGATATCTGCGACAGTTAATGGTGTCGTGTTTACTGGTGGTTATGCATCACCAGAATTAGACAGAGACAGTGGTGAAGTAATCTATGTAGAAAACAGAAGGGCAATATCTAGAGCATCAGACCAAACAGAAGATATCAAAGTAGTAGTGGAATATTAAGATATGCAAAAAACTGACTTGAATGTGTCACCGTATTACGATGACTATGACACCACAGACAACTTCCATCGTGTACTCTTTCGTCCTGGCTTTGCCGTTCAAGCGAGAGAGTTAACTCAACTTCAGTCGATACTGCAAAACCAGATTGAAAAATTTGGTACGCATATGTTCAAAGAAGGTGCGATGGTAATCCCAGGCCAGTCTGGTTTTACTAATGAATATTACGCAGTAAAACTTCAGTCAACATTTGATTCAAATGCCGTATCTGGTTATGCCGCAGACTATGTGGGTAAGACAATCACTGGTGCAACGTCTGGTGTGAAGGCAACAGTTATCGGTTATGAACTTGCAACTACAACTGACCCTCTAACACTATATGTAAAATATGTTGCAACTGGTTCAGATAATGTCTCAACAGTATTTTCTAATAATGAAAACATTCAAGCAAACGGTGTCGTTGGTGGTAAAGTTGCAAACTCATCTTCTGCAACATTACAGGCAACCTCTGCAACTGCAACTGGTTCTGCTGCAAATATAGAAGAAGGTGTGTACTTTGTTCGTGGTCAGTTTATTCGTGTTGCATCACAAAGAATTGTTCTTGACAAATATACAAATACTCCATCATATCGTATTGGTCTTTCAATCCAAGAAACATTACAAACCCCAGAAGTAGATTCATCTCTTTTAGATAATGCAGCTGGGTCATCAAACATAAATGCAAAAGGTGCTCACCGATTACAAGTGACACTAACTCTTGCCAAACTTCCAATCGGTTCTGCTGATGATGAAGACTTTATTGAAGTTCTTCGTGTAAAGAATGGTGTCATTGAAGAGAAGACTAGAAACACAGAATACTCTGTTCTAGGAGAAACCCTCGCAAGAAGAACCTTCGATGAATCTGGTGATTACTCTGTACGTCCATTTGGTGTGGATATTCGTGAGTCACTTGACGATGGTTTGAATGAGGGTGTCTATGCTGCTGGTGTAAATACAGACCAAGGTGTAAGTACATCTGAAGGTTTGATGGCAATTCAAGTATCGCCTGGTAAGGCATATGTTCGTGGATATGAAATTGAAACTGCATCTCCAACCTTTTTGGATGTTTCCAAACCAAGAACTACTGAAGAATTCAAAGGTGCAATCACTCCTGCTGAGGTAGGAAACTTTACAAAGGTAACTAAAATATATGGTACGCCTGACCTGTCACCGTTTATTTCTGGTGAGATTACTGACCCATATAAAAAGATTTCTCTAAGGGATACCGCAACTGCAACAAGAGGACAGGCTGCTGGTACAGAGATTGGTGTCGCAAGAGCAAGAGCATTTGAACATCGTTCTGGAAGTGATGGTACTGGTGTTCCATTAATTTCTGCAAGTGGTGTTACTACATCTCAATTTAATTTATACCTCTTTGACATTCGTATGATTACCAAACTTACATTGTCTGGTACTCCATCTGCTGGTGCTACAGTGGGTGCAAAAATTACTGGTGCAACATCTGGTGCAACTGGTTTCATTCACTTTGCAAACACAAATACTATTGATGTAATTAATGTTGTCGGTTCTTTTAACACAGGTGAAAAAATTTCCACAACATCATCTGCTGAAACTGATGAAATTCTTGAGAATAGTTCAAATGCAGACTTGACAATCTCTGCTATTGTTAATAATACTTTTGATAAAGTCAAACAAATGTTCATGGATGACCCAGATAGTGGTCAAGACTTTTCTGCTGATACAGTTCTTGATTCATCGTTCTCACTAAGTGGTACAGTTTCAACTGCTGGTTCTGGTACAACCGTATCTGGTTTTGGAACTAAGTTTGTTACTGAACTTCGTGTTGGTGATGTTATTAATATTTCTGGTGTTGGTGATAGAATTATCGCATCTATTACTGATGATGATACTCTTGTAGTTACCGTTGCTCCTGGCGTTGCACAAACAACTGTGCCCGCAACTAGAAAACGTGTAGCTCTTCAAGACCAAAACAAAAATCTTCTTATTAGAAAATTAAGAAAGAATCATATTAAGACACTGAAGACTGATAGTAATGGTAATGCATCTGTTACTGCAATTACAGTTCGTAGACAGTTTGTCGTTAACTCAACTAACAGTGGTCAGTTAATTGTTACTGCTGACACAAATGAAACATTCTCTGCAAATTCAAATACAGATTTTGTAGTATCAGTTCTTACAAATAGTGGTTCTGGTGCTGCAGCTGGTGACCTCATTAATATGAATTCATCAAACACAACATTCAATGCATCTGGTAATACACTCACAATCACAAACACAAATGCATTCCCTGCTGCAAATATTAAATGTAAAGTTACAACTACGGTAACACGCACTGCATCAAATCAAATTCCAAAGACTGCACAACTTGCTTCTGTTTGTGTTGTTGATAATGATGGTGTTGCTGGTGCTGCCGCATACGGAACATCTGCACATCACAAAGATATTTCACTTGGTGTTGCAGACGCATATAAACTTTGGGCAGTATTCGACTCAGAAGACTCAACCGCTGACGCAACCATTCCTCAATTTACTTTCACTGGTTTGTCTGGTGTATTTACTAAAGGTGAAGTGATTGTCGGTGCAACAACTGGTGCAAGAGCAATTGTAATTCCTGGCTCAAGTGTTTTGACTTATGTTACACAAAACAATAGAGATTTTCAATCTGGTGAAAGGGTAACTGGTCAAACATCAAGTGCATTTGCAACGATTGATGTATTGACTGATGGTTCTAAAAACATCACAGAAAGATATGTTCTTGATACAGGACAGAGAGATAACTTTTATGATATCGCAAGAATTGTAAGAAAAGGTAGTGCAGTATCACCTACAGGAAGATTAACAGTTGTTTATAATTACTTTGAACATGGTGCTGGAGACTTCTTCACTGTAGACTCATACGGAGTTGACTATAAAGAAGTTCCAACTTACACTGCAACAAGAGTTGACCCAGAGGTTCGTGAACCTTCTGGTGTATTTGATTTAAGAAACTCAATTGATTTTAGACCAAGAGTTGCCGATGCAACTATGTCTTCTGCAACAAGTGGACAGGGTATTGCAACAAAGAAGGTTACATCTATGTCCTTCGATTTTGGTTCACGTTCCTTTACAGGAACAGGTGGTCACACTGTTCTAATACCAAAAGACAATTCTAATATTGCGTATGACTTTGAATTTTACCTTGGTCGTATTGACGTTCTTTTCTTAACACAAAAAGGTGACTTTAAGATTTCATCTGGTACTCCTGCTGAGGCTCCAGAACTTCCAAAGACAATTGAAAATGCAATGAAGATTGCAGAGTTTACTTTCCCTGCTTATATGTTAGACATTGATGATGCAAGAATGTCCAAAGAAGATAATCGCAGATACACAATGCGAGATATTGGTAAACTAGAACAACGTATTGAAAATGTCGAATACTACACTGCACTTAATCTATTAGAACAAGAAGCACAGTCTCTTGAGATACTTGATGCAAACGGATTGAATAGATTTAAATCTGGTTTCCTTGTAGACAACTTCAAGGGGCACTCTACTGGTGATGTTCAACATCCAGATTATAGAAATGCTATTGACATGGAAGAAGGAGAACTTCGTCCACAGTTTACCATGAAGGGTGTAACTCTTTCAGAACAAAATACTACTGATGCACAAAGAACAAATGATAATTATCAGAAGACAGGTGATATGATTACTCTTCCATATACTCATGTGGTTGTTGCACAAAACTCATATGCAAGTAGAGTCGAAAATCTAAACCCTGTTCTGAATTTTACTTGGACAGGTATTTGTAAATTATCACCATCTGGTGATGAGTGGTTTGAAACTGCAAGAACGCCTGCACTAGTTATTAATCGTGAAGGTAACTTTAATACTATCCTTGCACAAAATAGAAATGCGATTGGTACTATTTGGAATGCATGGCAAACTCAATGGTCTGGTACATCAAGTTCATCCAGAACATTTCGTGACCATTCTTTCACATCTGCTGCATCTCGTTCTGTGCCTGGTCGTGCGGTTATCACAAGAACAACTACTACGACAACGACTAGACAATCTAGAAGTGGTGTCAACACAAGAGTTGTTCCTCGTATTGACAGGGAGTCACAAGGTGATAGAGTAGTATCAAGAGCTCTTATACCATTCATGCGTTCAAGAAATGTTTCATTTAATGTCACTGGTATGAAACCTCTTATGAGAGTTTATCCATTCTTTGACAAACAACTTGTTACTCAATATGTCACACCATCTGGTGGGTCACTTGGTGGTAATTTAATTACATCTGCCGCTGGTGCAATTGCTGGTGTGTTTGCAATTCCTAATCCAAACACAAGAGGTAATCCACGTTTTAGAACTGGTCAGAGAGTATTCAGACTTACAACTTCATCTACCAATGCGACAGACCCAGAACCAGAATCATTTGCACAAGCAACATATTCTGCAACTGGTATCTTGACTACGTTACAAGAAACAATTATCGCAACTAGGAATGCAGATGTTATTAGAACATCTGTAACAGACAACAGAACAACCACAGACACATCTACTAGAGATGCTGTCACTGGATGGTGGGATCCGCTAGCACAATCAGTTATGCCCCAAGCAGAAGGTGGAGAATATATTACAAAAGTAGACGTATTCTTTTCTCAAAAAGATGATAACATTCCTGTTACCTGTCAGATTAGAACTATGAATACTGGTTATCCAACCACAAAGGTTCTTCCTTTTGCATCTAAAACACTTGAACCATCTCAAGTAAATGTATCAAGTACTGGTGCAACGGCTACAACATTTGTATTCGACTCACCTGTATATGTACAGAATGGTGTTGAGGTTGCAATTGTTTTACAGACAGACTCAGAAAAATACCTTGCATGGATTTCAAGAATGGGTGAAAAAGATGTCGGTGGAAACCGTATGATTTCTGAACAACCATACCTTGGTGTTCTCTTCAAATCACAGAACAACTCAACTTGGACTGCATATGACTTTGAAGACTTGAAGTTTACATTGTATCGTGCATCTTTCAGTACAAATGTTAATGGTAAATTGACATTGGTAAATGATACATTGCCAGTTGCATCACTTGAGAAAGACCCATTACAGTTCTTCTCTTCTGCAACTGCATCATTAAATCAAAAGGTAAAGGTTACACATCGTGACCATCATATGTATGACACAGATAGTAATGTAATTATTGCTGGTGCAAAGTCTGGAATTTCAACAACGCTTGCCACTGGTGGTGGTATAAATGCAAGTGCTAATGCCCTTGCTCTTACAAGTGTATCGTTATTCCCATCAAGTGCAACCTCTGGAACTATTCACTTAAAGATTGGTGATGAAATTATGACAGGTACAATTAGTGGTACTAATGTTACATCGCTATCAAGAGGTGCAGATAGTACTACTGCTGCCATTCATGCTCAAGGTGCAACGGTTGAATTATATCAAATCAACAATGTACCATTGACTGAAATTAATAAGACACACACAACAATATCAAATGTAGGAATTGACTCTTATATTATTTCATTAACTACTGCATCTGATACTGATAGTACAAGTGGTGGAACTTCTATAACTGCAACTGAAAATGCAATGTTAGATGGTATTCAAACTCTTGTTCCAACAATCGAACATCCAGATACTTCGGTCACTGCTGAAATTCGTTCAACAACTGGTACATCACCAAGTGGTTCACAGTCATCTTATAGTACTGCTGCACTGACTCCTCAGAATGCAGAAAAGATTACAATTGGTGAAAACTATTTCTTCAGTAATCCAAAACTGGTTGCATCAACAATCAATGAGACAAACGAACTTGCTGGTAGTAAGTCAATGTTCTTAGATTTCACAATGTCAACTACAAAAGAAAACCTATCTCCTGTCATTGATTTGGACAGAAGGTCTGTGGTTGCATTTACAAACAGGTTGAATAATATCGACAGTTCTTCTGCGATATTCCCAACTAGTGATTACATTGCACCTACAGAACCAGATGGTGATAGTAACGAAGCAATTTATTGTACTAAGAGAGTTACATTAAAAACTCCTGCTAATTCAATAAAGGTTCTTCATAGTGCTGTTCGTTTCTCTGGTGCAGAAATTCAACTTATGTATAAGATACTTCGTTCAGACGATGCATCTGACTTTGATGAAATTGGTTGGAGATACTTTAACTCATCTGGTGGCCCAGATATTTCGGTAAACGAATCAACAACTGCTGATGACTTTATTGAATATGAATACACGCAAAATAATCTTGAGGAGTTTATCGCATTCGCAATTAAGATTAGAATGCAAGGAGTTAACTCTTCAGAACCACCAAGACTAAAGGACTTGCGAGCAATCGCATTGGCGACATAATGACTGATTATCTAAAGGTAGAAGGACATGAGCATCTTGTCAGAGACATGGGGTCAACAGCAATTGTCAATACAAATAAATATGCTTACATTGCTGCAGTCGAAAGGTCAAGAAACGCACAAAAACAAAAAGATGAATTAAGGGATGCGACAAGAGAGATAAATAGTTTAAAGTCAGAAATGCATGAGATTAAAAGTCTTTTGTTGCAAATGGTAGATAACAATGGCAGATAGAAACGCACCAGCATCTTTCACTTTTGAAGAGTGGAGAGTAGAATTTAACGAACTGTCAACTGATGTTGGCGATATCGCTGGTATCACAGGTGCGTCTGGAATTATCGCATCTGCGACAGATGTAGTAGAAGCAATCACGTTATTGAACACAGCGGTCAATAATACTGATTTAGATTTTACCGCTGACAGTGGTTCTGCTGGTTCTGTAAGTGAGAATGAATCTCTTGACTTTCAAGGAACTGCAAATCAAATAACAACCGCTAGTAATGGTAACAATCAAGTTACTTTTGCATTAGCAAACACAGTTAATATCGTAACAGGTATTTCAAACAGTGGGATGACAGGAACATTAACATTTCCAACAATTGGTGGAGTAATATCTACTGAAGGATTTGGTATTGCTCTTGCTGTTGCATTAGGATAATAGGAAGGTAAAAATGGCAAACAATTTCGTAAACAGTTTTGCAAGTATTGTGACTGCTGGTGAGTTCTATCAGTCGAATGCATCAGATACATCTACTGGGCCGCAAACAGTTTATACTGCAAACAATGGCTCAAGTGGAGTTAATTCGATTCTTATCGAACTGGATGCAGCGAACACTGGAACTGCTGGTATCACGGTATCTGCATTTATTCAAGACACATCATCTACTCTAGGGTCAATAACAAGTATTGTATCTTCAAGTGATATTGCAACAGTAACAACTGGTTCTGCACATGGACTGAAGGTTGGTATGTATGTTAACGTAACAGGTTCATCAACTAACTTTGTAAACGGTGTTTACAAGGTTGCGTCTGTTCCAAGTACAACAACATTTACATATGCACAAAACTCTGGTGCTGCTAACGGAACTGCTGCTGGTACAAAAGTAATTTACAAAGCATATCATATCGTTAAAGATGCTCCTATTCCTGCTAGTGCTACATTGAAAGTTGTTGCTGGTCAGAAAGTTGTTCTTAACTCAAACGATAAGGTAATCGCATACGCAAGTGCAGGCACTTGTGATATTGTCGCTGGAATTCTACAGGAAGTAACATAAAATGTCTTATATTGGTGTACAAGCAACAAATAGATTAAGTCCATCTTTTGTCAAAGAGGACTTTACAGGCGATGGTTCTGCCACACAGTTCACTCTCACGAATGAAGTGCCTGGCGGTAACGAGGATAATGTTATGGTCGTGTTATCAAACATTATTCAAGAACCAACTTCTGCATACACCATTATTGATGATAGTAATAACCTTCCTAAAATTTTAAAGTTTGATTCTGCCCCAGGCAATGGTGAAAAGATTTATTTGGTACATCACGGTATAGGAACATATACTAGAAAACCTGCTCCTGGCTCAGTTGGTCTTAACGAATTAGAAGCAAACATGAAGACCTTTCCTACTGATACATTCACAGGAAACGGTTCTGCAACTGCATATACTTTAAGTGAGACACCAACTAATACAAATAGTGTAATGGTTTTTGTCGATGGTATTCTTCAGAAGTCATCAACAAACTATGGTATCTCTGGTACAACTCTAACATTTACATCTGCTCCTGCTAACAGTGCAGAGATTGAAGTAAAACATCTTGGATTTCGTGGAGTTCAAAGAAGAAGTACAGGATATAGTTTAGACACATTTACAGGTAATGGGTCTGCAACTGCATTTACTCTTTCTAATGCAGTGAGTGTTAATGACGCATTTGTATTTTACAATGGAGTATGTATGCAACCAACAACGGACTACGGTATCAGTGGTGTCACTTTGACATTCACTTTCACTCCACTAAATAGTTCAAACATAATGGTGAGGTATCAAGTCTAATGGCAACTAACGCAAAAAATCTCGCAGAGTATTTAAATAACGAAACAACATCTGCAACA